>Ga0207050_1001_pt1 | contig 150143 bp, 138 predicted proteins | sample Alteio_BWMinCont_64_FD_153291 | JGI IMG/M metagenome (GOLD analysis project Ga0207050, IMG submission 153291) | Enriched cells from forest soil in Barre Woods Harvard Forest LTER site, Petersham, Massachusetts, United States -... | ecosystem: Environmental > Terrestrial > Soil > Temperate forest...
TTAGGCCCTTTGCATGCACATTTTTAAAAAAACTCTTAGGATTCACCCAAAACACTACAATATGGGCTAAAGGTAACACTACGCGTAACCTTTAACTCAAGAATGATCGACACTTGATGCCGCAAATCACAAAAACATACATAGATTTAATCTCGATTCAATTCATGCAGAATTGACAACAAAAAAGCGAACCCCTCCCCAGGCTTCGCTTTCAGCTACGCCGGGCTAACGAAGGATTCGCTTTTTTAATTTTTTAAACTTTAATGCCCGTACAATTATGGTTTTGGCTTCGTTTCAAAGTAATTCTTTGCATCTTGTGCATCTCGTTGAACCATTTTATAAATAAGATGAGCCATACAACCCATAAGGCCGTAATCAACCCCCAAAGCAAACTCTGCGCCATAACGCGCAGACATCGCGGTTGTAGCTGCAACAGTAGCGCCTACACGTCCATATCCATGCACTAACCGCTTTATATCAAAGCTTTTTTGCCCTGCTAAATCAAGTCGATTATATAATTTATTCACCTCAATTTCAGGACATACCATTGCTATTGCTTTATCGGTCAAAGAGTCATTCATTTTTAATCCTGTTGATGCTACTAATCCTGTATCCACAGGCTTTACGAGCATTGCTCGATTCCAAGCATAGCCAGACAAACCCATAATTCCACGGCCAACCATAAGACCTGCTGCAAAACTAGGATCAATTGTAGGTAATACAGCTGCAATCTGTGGCAATGTCGTTGCAATCTGCGGCAATACAGTGGCCACTTGAGCAGCTACTGTCGTTGCAATTTGTGGCAATACTGTTGCCGCTTGAGCGGCTGCTGCTGGTAAACAACCAGAAACCATAACAACTGCAGCTAAATCTGTTGCAGCAACCCCAGTTGGCGATGCTGAAATTCGTGAACCAGCCGCCTTTGCCTGAGCCATAAACCCTGTTTTCGCTGCAACAGCAGGAATCAGTGACCTAGGACCCATAGATTGGGCGTACGCTGTCGTAAGCAAACCAATGGTCATAAGTGTTAACTTGAAATTTTTCATTAAATTCTTCATAAGATTACTCCTTTTTAAAAGCTGGCCAAAAGACCATTTCTCATCTTTTTCTAGTTACAGAATACCACAACGACCAAAACCTTCAAAAACCCCCACCCTTTTTATCCATTGCCAGCTCCTAGTGCAGAATAGACAACAAACAAGCGAACCCCTCCCAGGATTCGCTTTTTTAATTTTTTTTAAACTATTTGGTAAAACTTATTGACGCGGAGCTTGATTTGCAGCTTTAAGCACTTGCTATCATTTGTTCCAATTCCCACTTACATTTCTTCAAAAATTTAATAGACGCTGTTAATTGATCACTTTTTTGCTCATATGCGTTCAATTGCCGTTCGAACACATCACGTCTTTCTTTTGGAACATTAACAGGCGTAAAACCAGACTCAATCGATTTCAAAATTAGGTTATAATAATCCAGTAAAGCTTGCAGAGCATTCAACGCATTAATCGTTAAGTGCAATTCCCATTCATTAATTAATGGATCATCAAATTCACCAGGAAGAAACATTCCCGCTTTCCATGCATCAACAGTTGATTGAAGCTCATGAGGATTAACAAGCGATGCACCAGCCAATTCACCAGAGTTAATAGACAATTCAAGATTATCTGGTAACAAACCATTAACTGATGGCATCATAACCAATGGGCTCACTAGCAATAATAAAAACAATAATTTTTTCATACAACCCCCCAATTAACTTTCTACGGTAACCAATTATAACTTAACAAAAAGCTTTTACTAAAAGCTATTATTTTGTTTACCTAAAAGCTCTTTCAGCTCCCAAAGTGCATCAAATGCCATTTTAGGGGTCAAATGATCCATATCCAGATCCTTGAGGCGGGATATAAGGATTTCAGCATTTTTATCACTGGATCCTCTGGTCAAGCCAGAGGACGACGAAGAGGCCCCAGGATCAATCATGGCTGGTCGAATCGCAGACTTACTGCTCTCGGCCCCATAACTTGCGCCCTGGGTCAATTTTACATCGTTTTTGGATAGGTCTGTAAGTATTCCAAGAGCCCGATTTACCACTTCTGAGGGAATATGGGCTAATTTAGCAACTTCAATACCAAAACTGCCATCTGCCTTACCTGGTACCATTTTATGCAGAAATATGATACCCGCTGGTGTTTGAACACTATCAGCATAGAAACTGACCACGCCCGGCAAAACTTCCTGCAAATCTGTCAGTTCATGATAATGGGTTGCAAACAGACAACGGGCCTTAATCTTTTGAACAATATATTCAACAATCGCTTGAGCGAGCGCAAGACCATCATAGGTGCTTGTGCCACGACCAACTTCATCCAGGATCACCAAACTACGATCAGTCGCATAGTTTAAAATCTGAGCAGTCTCTTCCATCTCAACTAAAAAGGTACTTTTACCCTGAGCCAAAAAGTCACCTGCTCCAATTCTGGTAAAAATTCGATCCAACAAGGGTAACCGAGCTTGCACAGCAGGTACAAAACAACCAGTTTGAGCCATCAGACAGATCAATGCAACTTGGCGCAGATAGGTTGATTTACCACCCATGTTAGGCCCCGTCACAATCCAAACAGCCTGCAGGTCAGTTAACTCAGTATCGTTAGGTACAAATTTTTCCATCAGCGCTGCTGCAACCACGGGATGCTTTCCCGCTCGAATGATGATATCAGCACAATCGTGAAATTCCGGGCGTACCCAGCCAGAGTCGTAGGACACTCGCCCAAATCCGACGAGGCCATCAAGCGTTGCTATAGTCTGGCTGGATACGCGCAGGTCATGAACATAATTTTTAACTTGAACTTTGACCGATTCAAAAACCTCTTTTTCCAGCGTTGCGTACTGCTGCTGGGCCTGCATGATCTCAGCTTGCAGATCCTGAAGTGCGCGCAGCGTAAACCGTTTACGATTTACCAGTGTTGCAGTCTCGATATAATCAGCTGGTATTGCATCTAAATGCGTCTTGGTGATCTCGATGTAGTACCCTTGAATATTGTTATGACGAATCTTAAGCGACCCGATCCCGGTACGCACAATCTCTTGCTGTTCAAGCTCTAAAACTTTTTGATTACCATTGTGCAACACATCGCGCATGCGATCAAGTTTGTCATGATATCCTGACCTAATGATCCCGTCAGTCAATGGGTCATCGTGACATGCACGCACAAGCAAGTCGTGCAGTTGCCCAAAATCAACCATAGCTTGCGCAAAAAGCTGCAAGGTCTCTTGTCCACTTTGCCACAAACTTTGCTGCAGATCAGGCACCACGCCCAACATACGCGCTAGGGCAACGTAATCTGAAAGCATTGTCCTATCAAGCGAAATGCGACCAATAATCCGTTGCATATCACCAAATTTTTGCAAATGATCAACAATCTGTTTTAAAAGAACCTGATCCTTGCAAAACAAATCCACCACATCTTGGCGTTTTTGAATGGCAACTTGATCCACCAGCGGTGTTAACAACCAACGTTTAATCATGCGAGAACCCATCGGGGTAACTGCCTGATCCATGAGTGATAACAAACTATGAGAACGTGTTCCATCAAAGCTGTTTTTAATGATATCTAAATTTTTTTGAGTTGCTCCGTCCAAAATCAGAAACGATTCTGGCTCATAAAAAGCAATCGACTTAACTTGCTCAAGAGCTTTTTGTTGTGTTTTTTGTACATATTTTTTCCACAAAATTGTTGCATACAACAACGACGTATTACTCTGCAACTGAGCAAAGGATGGACCATCCAGCTGCTGCGCAAGCCACGCTGTTTCTTGCTCAATCAGCTGAGCACTAAAATCCTGCTGATGCGTTGTGGTAAAAAAACCACGCTGTTTAAAAAAAGTTTCATATGAACCAAAAGCTTTATTTTGGAGCAACAGTACTTCATCGGGCAAAAAACGAAACAGCTCTGTTTCAAGCTGACGATACGATCCGTACGGAAGTACGGTCGCATGAAGTTGCGACGTTAAAAGTTCTGAAAATAAAAGACCATACCCAGCCTTGGTAGGAAAAAATGAAAATAGAAAAGAGTTTGATTTGGCATCCAACAAATTGTCGGTCACGAGTGTACCTGGAGTAAGCACATTGGTCACTCCGCGAGCAACCATTTTGCCCGTTACTGCTGGCTCAAGCTGATCACACAACGCAATTTTAAACCCACCTTTGACTAAACGAGGAATGTAATGATCCACCGCATGAATCGGAAAACCACAAAGTGGAATGGGTTGTCCATTAAATTCACCTCGCTTGGTGAGTGTAATGCCCAAAAAATCGGTCACACGACGCGCATCTTCAAAAAATATTTCGTAAAAATCTCCGACTTGAAATAACACCAACGCGTCAGGGTACTGACTTTTAACGGTCATGTACTGCTTCATCAAGGGAGTTAATCCTGCAAACTGCTCATCACTCACTGCTTATCCTGTTTCTTCAAATTACACTCACAAAATCTAACTCACAACTATTTTGCAATATTTATCCAGAAACTGGATCTGCTGATCAAACAAACGTTCATACTCATACGTCACCGTAAAGATACCACGATTTTGCTTACTCATTGCCTCAACTTGTTCCTGAGATGATTTCAGCATTGTTTCAACATGTTCAAGGAATCGATTGAGCGATACGATTAAATCTGTAACGCGTGCTTGATGCTTATGTTTATGCATTTCAATAAACGCAACCAGTTTACGCATTTCAAACAATAACTGACGCGATAGTTCTGCAATATCAGCTCTGCACTGCGCGTCACGATCAAATAAATTTGCACCCTCTAAATTTGCAAGCACTCGATGTCGATGTGCTATCAAGGGCACCAACTGATCTTGTATCTGTTCCAACTGATCTGCCTTCTGGACATATTTTTTCTTCACTTCACCCAGCAAGTATGCAAAATAATCGTAATCTCTCATCACGTTGTCATGTTTATAATCAGATGCTGCTTCAGAGATTTCGGTAATAAATGCTTTGAGATGAACTTGTGTATTTTGGCTCAGCATTTCATGCGAAAGAAGTGCTCCATGAAGATCGTACTCAGCGGTTCTCTGTTTTAAATCAGTCAAAATAACATGAATTTTTGTTTGTTGATCGACAAACCACAAAAGTGTTTCGTCTTGATATACCTGAGCAACCTTGTTGCGTAAATATTCATACACCGCACTGGTCACAACTCCTGCTGCCAAAAGCGTCGTACTATCGGCTAAAAATTTTGTAAAATCTTTACCAAATCCAGCTACAGAAGCACCCATGTTTTTTATGCCACCAGCAACAGCTGTTACCGGCCACAAAAGATTGGATGAAGGTTCTTCTTTTGTTGCAACGGTACTTAAAGTATCAGTTCCTAAATAACTCAAACCCTTCACCGTTTTCATGAAGCTCCAAGGCTCTGGCACTCGATAAGAGACCATATTCAATTTCTTCTGCTCTTCAAGTGAATGACGCACTGATGATGCTAAGCACAATATCGCAAACACGGACAACGATACCCCTGCAGTAACTGCATAGCGACGAATCATTCTGCTCGATTGTAATTTTTTTTGTAATTCAATTTCAAATATAGTTGGTGCTTGCATGCGACCGATCTCAAATGAATGGAGCGCTTGATCTTGCATAGCAACGCCTTGAGAAGCCCAAAGACCTGGCATAAAGCCAGAAAATAACATAACAATTGATAAAATGAACTTTTTTTGTAACCACATACCAAAAAAACCCTATGTAAAATATAGTTTTTGACCACTTTTAGTATACCAGGTCACCGCAACTTTGCCAAACAGGTTAAATTCGTTTAACTCACCAGGTCCCCACAATCAACTCAACAATGCAAAAACCATTACTTTTCACATGCAACAACATTTAAACTATGTTAATAAATAGTAAAAATAGCTTAACCATCAGAGGCTAAGAAAAACATGAAAAACAATATCATTTTTTACATCACTATCATGGGACTGTCTGCATTGGCACAGGCCATACATGCAAGTGATCAAGCAACAACTCAACAACCACCACAGAGTAACCCACAAGAATGTGCAAGCATAATTCTTGAATTTAGAGGACAGCTTATTGAGCAAATAAGAAAAGCCCGCCAACTCAAAAAACAGTACCCACGACCTGATAGAACAATCCATCAAGACTCCATTGAGCATAACGCAATAAAATTCAAAGAAATAAAAAAAATAAACGAGGAACAACAGGAAGAACCCTTCATTCCCTACAATTTATATAATCTTTCCAAGGAAGAACAACGGCTATTAAAGCTATCTTACACTACAACAGATTTTTCTATGATCACTCCTGAGCACATCGTCCAAGATCCCAACCAAACACGTGCCTGCATACAACAACTCAAAACTCATGTAAGCGCACTCCATGGACAAGAAAGGGAGACTGTTTTAACGGTATTACGATACATTTTAGGCAGCACCGACCTGTTGATGAACGCTCTACCTCAAGAATTAATCGATGCAAAAGTTAAAATTGCATGCTCGCTTTATGGCTCTGCAGCAGGAAAGGCAAGATTTGAACAGGAAGAACAAAAACGAAGAGCATTCCCCCAAGAAGCACCGCATGCTCACCTGCAACCAGCACCAAACCCTGAACCAGGAAACTAATTCAACTTATTTAAATAAATACCAGCTCCAAGCAAAATTTTCGTAATTTTCACAAAAAATTTTTTTCAGCTATACTATGAACATAGGGGACCATTACACGGGGATTTTTTTATGTCTAAACTTATCATCAAGTCACATTATGTATTCGTTATTTTCACATTGCTGTCGCATACCGCGCAGTCAAGCCTTCAAGCAATTCGAGAACTTAAACAAGCCGAACAGCAAGCTTTGCCACCATCAAGATACACACAATCTAACACAGAACCACAAAGCCCAGAATTAAGAAGCCCAAGAGCAGATATCAAGCGAAACACCTCAGAAATAAATATCTCCGAATTTTACATCCGCAACCAACAAGACGACCCCTTAACCAATCAAAGCCAAGAAGAGTCCCTGGAAACAAGACAACTCAATAGCAATAAAGAACTTATTAATCGTCTTTTGTGTCGTAAGCAAACAATGAGCGAATCTAACAAAGACAAAACTAGAAATTTCTTTGATAGCCCAGTTAATTTCAACGAAGAACGATGTCCTGGAGCAAAGCAATATTTTACAAACCACACAGCTCTTCAACAAGCGTATGAATGCATGCAAACAGCTGATCAAAGACAACAGGCCGCAAAAAATGAATTAGATACGTTATCAATGCAAGAGCAACTACTATCACGTACCCCTCAAGCAGGTAGACCAAGATTAACTAAACTCCACCGTGAACTTACTGAACAAATTTCTGTTGCAAACCAAGCCTACAAGCAAGCATGTTACCAACATCAACAAGCAATCCAAAATCTTGAAATCAAACGCTCAAAATATTATGAAGCAACTCAACAACAACCAAAAACCACAAATGCATCTCACAAATATACCATTTTAGGATTGGTACTAACATCTTTGGGAAGAGCGATTCCGGCAAATAGCCCAATTGCTACCAATCCCTCAATATCTTCCACCAGTCCACGGCAAGAAGATCAACGTAGCCCAGTAGCAATCAATCCATCAGAAACATCATCACCAACAGAGCAAGATCATTTCGACAGGGCAACTCCTTACATCGAAAGTCCAAGATACTCCTCAAAATACTTCAACCAACATTTCAACCAAACCCTTTAAAGGTCATTGATCATAAATATTTCTTCAAATACTGGCCGGTATGACTTGCAGCAACTTGAGCAACAGCTTCAGGTGTTCCTTGCGCAACGATCATACCGCCCGCATGGCCACCCTCAGGGCCCAAATCAATAATATAATCTGCCACTTTGAGCACATCCAAATTGTGTTCGATCACAATGACAGAGTTACCCTTGTCGATCAATCGATTCAGCACTGCTAAAAGTTTTACAATGTCATGAGTATGAAGTCCTGTTGTTGGTTCATCCAAAATATAAAGCGTATTTTGACCACGCTTTGCAAGCTCATTGACAAGCTTGATACGTTGCGCTTCTCCGCCCGATAGAGTCGTTGCACATTGACCGAGTTTGATATAATCAAGACCAACATCACACATTAACTGAAGTCGCTTACTGAGCGAACTATGAGCTCTAAAAAACTCAAGGGCTTCAAGTGCCGTCATATCCAAAACATCAGCAATATTTTTACCCTTGTACAAAATCTGAAGTGTTTCTTGACTGTACCGTTTCCCATGGCAAACCTTACAGGTCATCACCACATCGGGCAAAAAGTGCATTGATACCGTAATGATTCCTTCGCCAGAACATTTGTAGCAACGACCTTTATCAACGTTAAAACTAAATTGCCCAACGCCATATCCGCGAATTTTACTGTCCGGAACTTCTGCAAAAATATCTCGAATACCGTTAAAAATACCGATGTAAGTTGCAGGGTTTGATCGTGATGTTCGACCAATGGGGGTCTGATCGATTTGAACCATATTTTCTATGTTTTGCAAACCATCAATGCGTTTTTTATTAAACAGTTTCCACTTCAAAAAGGAATCAAGCTCTTTTTGAATCGTGGGGACCAACTCTTCAAAGATCAAGCTACTTTTGCCTGAACCAGAAACCCCAGAAACCGCACACATGATCTGCAGCGGAAAGGTGACACTTACATTTTGTAAATTATTTTTGTTGGCATCTTTGATCGTCAAAAACTTATTGGTTGTTCGACGCTGCCCAGGAACAGGAATTGAAAGTTTTCCTGATAAATATTTACCCGTGAGCGAATCTGGATTTTTCATGAGTTGTTGCGGTGTACCCACAGCCGTTACCTGACCACCATGAATACCAGCCGCAGGACCCATGTCAATCACATGATCGGCAATCATAATGGTATCGGTATCATGTTCAACGACTACCACCGTGTTACCTAAATTTTTAAGGGATTGAAGCGTTTCGATCAATCGATCATTATCGCGCTGATGCAACCCGATGCTGGGCTCATCCAAGATATAAAGCACACCACTGAGTGCACAACCAACCTGCTTTGCAAGCCGAATGCGCTGACCTTCTCCACCTGACAATGTACGGGCAGTCCGATTCATCGAAAGATATGCAAGGCCTACGTTAACCAAAAACTGTAACCGCTGACAAGTTTCTTTCAGTATCCCGCTCGCAATTTCACGATCAAAATCATCAAGCTTGAGGTTTGTTAAAAAACGAAGCGCATCCTCAACAGACAGATCACAAATTTCAAAAATATTTTTACCGCCAACAGTTACCGACAGCGCTTGCTTGTGCAAACGACGCCCTTGGCACTTATGGCACACTTTCATTTCGTGACCAAAGTACATGGCATACATATCTTCTGATTTCACATACTCAATACCCAAGCCATCACAGGCAGAACACGCACCAATGGGGGAGTTAAATGAAAAGAATCGTGGTTCTAGTTCTGGAAATCCAACTTGGCACGTTAAACACATGCGCTTGGACGAGTACAACGTACTTACACCATCAACTGAAATTTTGCAAAGACCATCCGTAAAATCAAAACTTTTTTGTACTGCTTCTTGAACACGCGCCAAACAATCACCATCTTGCTCGATAGTAATGCTATCAAGGAGTACATCAATGGTATGTTTATAACTTTTTTTAAGGCCCAACTCTTCAATCTGTTGTACGTGCGTAAACTTATGCATCTGTCCATCAATGACAAATCGATAAAAACCTTTTGCCAAAAAATCTGCAAGCTCTACTTTAAATTCACCTTTTTTTTTCATGAGCAATGGGTGCTACAATCGTTACCGTTTTATGAGCATGCGCTTCGATAACATACTGTGCAATCTGACTTGAGCTATGCGCTTTAATCTTGCTTGAGCACATTGAACAGTGCGGAACCCCGATACGAGCAAACAACACACGCAGATAATCGTACAGTTCAGTAATCGTTCCCACCGTTGATCGAGGGTTATGCCCTACGGTTTTTTGCTCGATTGCAATGGCAGGACAAAGACCATCAATGCGATCAAAATCTGGTTTTTTTGCAATACCCAAAAACTGTCGAGCATACGATGAAAGTGATTCCATGTAACGACGTTTACCTTCGACAAACAAAATATCAAGAGCCAATGAACTTTTACCAGATCCAGACGGACCAGTAATCACGACCAAGCTATCTTTAGGAATCGTAACGTTAATGTTTTTTAAATTGTGCTCACGAGCACCCACAATCTCAATATTTTTCACAATCTCATCCTTACAGGGCAACACACCATTTAAATTCAAATAAAGTACCTCACAGTACCACTAATTTTTCACGCTAAAATTTCATTACCATTTAGAATACCACAGATTTAAACATATTTCTAAAAGCTCGCTGGATTTTTTTCAAAAAGCCGCTATTCTATGTACGTATTTGAATATGTGGTGGGCGTAGCTCAGTTGGTAGAGCACCAGGTTGTGGTTCTGGGGGTCGTGGGATCATTCCCCACCGCTCACCCCATTAAATTTCGGTTTTCACTTTCAAGCCAAGCTTAACGTACAACGTTAAGCGCAATCCACGGATTAAATCCGTGGATCCATTCAAGTGAATTTTTCTATGTCGGGGCGTGGCGCAATTGGTAGCGCACTCGCTTTGGGAGCGAGGGGCTGTGAGTTCGAGTCTCGCCGCCCCGACCACTGAATTCTGCAAGAATTCAGTGGTCGGTAAACCGATTTTTCAAAGGATCTAATACTTAAAATCCTTAAAAAGGGCTGCCTGCCCTACATTGCGTAAGCAATGGATGGGGATGGCACCTACAAAAGAAATTCTTATGCTTTACCCTACATCACGTATTGTCAGAACATTTTTTTAATGCAGTTTCAACCGCCGTAAGCCATACAAAACGTTTTTCGTATTCAGATTCAAATAGCTTCAAATATGCTTGATTGTTCCAACGTTTAGCAACGCGCATGTTATGCTGCAAACTATACAAATCCTTGCTCAACTGTTTTTGACGCATTAATAATACATCTTGAAATTCCAATTCCGAATGGTGCATGTACTGCCAACGAAATTTCGGATCAATAAAACTCTTTTGAAAGGGCAAATCCAAAGGCCCTCTAACGTAAAAAGCACTCACGGATTTATAGGTGTTTTGCTCTATCAAATATCCCGCAATGCCTGCAGCAACAGATGCCGCTAAAACTTTGCCTTTATGATTTTTCAAAGCAGAAAGATCTGACAGTGATAAAGACACCCAAGCCCATGGCGCAACAGCGCTCATAAAGCTTACTTGCACGGGCGCAATGAAGCTCACCGACAGCAAAACCATGCACATTAATTTTTTAAAAAATGACATAAAAAACCTCCTTAAACTCAAAAAAAAATATAGCCCTATAAGCTTAACTTATAATAACTACACAGCAAAATGGTTGACCTAGTTCTATGCAGGCAAGAACAAAACTAAACCTTAAGCCCCTAAAGACATTAACAAAGCTACAATATCTTAATATTCATGGATGCTTTAAAATAAAAAATATTAATTCTCTACAAAAGGCATTAAAAAATCTAACAATTAATTCTCCTGACTACTGGGCATGGTGGATGTAATGACGGCTGGATCAGCATACAGAATTAACAAATCTAATCCACGCTTAATTAGCGGAGGAATTTTTTACTTTGTTTTGACGTAAAAAAAACCCTTTAGGATTGACTTAAAACGCTCTTTATTGTAACTTTAAGTTAAAGCTATATCACAACTTTAATAGATCAAGCATACACAACAAACAACTGGCATCCAAGCAAAAACAATGTGTTCATGCATGACCGAAAAATATCTACGATGCCAACTTTCAACACCTATCTCATCCTGACCATGACATTGTTACTACAACTATGCCCTTCAACTGCTTATGCTTGGTGGTCGTATCAAGAGCCAAAAATGATATGGCAACCAGGACAAATGGTATGGCATAACCCTGCACCACAGCCAACCATGATCGTGCGAAATAGAAGGCCAATGCACATAATACACCGCCCTCTTTCTGCTGCAGAGGCAATCATTGTAGCATCATTTCTTGCTTTTGCTCTTGTTGTAGGCGCAATTAACAATGTTTCTACATACAACAATACTCGCAATTATTATATTAATCGATTTATTGCACTCGGATACACAAGACAACAAGCCATTGTGTTAGCAGAATGCGCTCTATCACGCATTCAAGACCCAATGTATGCTCAACTCGCTATCCAAAATCCATATGACTTTGAAACATATGTCATGCAACAAAGCGATATCGAAATATACCTTTAATTGTTAATTACACAAAAAACCTGAGTCATGTTTAACTCAGGTTTTTTTAGATAAATTTATCGATAATTTTTATGCAACTTTAGTTTTTGCTCGCTTCAGACTCACTGACAATATCTGTAAATTTATCAACGATACACTGAACCTTCTCTTTGGCAATGCCTCCAAGACAGTACACGATGTATGAAGCCAAAAGTCCATCCAATGCTAAAACTCTTCGCTCTCTGGCAGAGTCTCCTTTGGCAAAACTAAAATAAGTCGCAACTGGCAAAACCACATCAAACAATGTTTCGTTTACCACCATGGCGGCAATAGCAATTTTTGAATATACACGCTTGCCTGGCTTTGCTTCCTGACCGTTCACGCTTGATAGCCCAAGAACCATCAACACTGAAAACCACAATGACATTTTTTTCATAAAACTCCTCAACAACAATCTTTTCAATCGTTCTTTTTTATACATCCTTAAGATAAGATATAGCTTATCCAATGATACTATAACTTCAAAATCAAATTCTGCACAAAATCAAAAACAAACTGAGCATCTTGAACATATTGTTGAGCAACCGGCAAATATGGAACCATAAAATCATCTTCTGGGTATCTTGTTTTAATCGCAAAATGCGTAAGATCACGAGCTTGACGTGAAAGTAACTTGAAATCTGGATGTATCAACATACAAGCATCAAGAAGTATGACTAAATTATGAGTCCGGTCTGGCAAAATACCATGAAAAACTAAAAACCCTTTCAATGATTTTTCAACTGATTGCTGAGCATGATACAAAGCTTCTGGAATATACGGACAATCAGCATCAGCAAGTAATTTGCATGCTATCTCATAATCTCTGCGAGATTTTTCAAACCAGAGGTCATGATTGCTCATACAACAACCTTCCTGTTTTTATAATTTCACTACAAAAACTTGTCGGATTGTCACAATATTGATTAAATCGAACCTGGTCATACAAGACTAAATCAACCGGCATATGAACGTCGCTGAGCGACCCATAGCCCTGAGATGCCATTTCCCATGGATGGGCTGTAAATTCCGGTACAACGATCATTAAATCAACATCACTGCCTGAGTCTTGCTGGCCTCGAGCGTATGATCCAAAAACATAAATTTTTAATGGTTTGTATAATTTCACCAAAATTTGAATCGCTTGATCCATCTTTTCAGGAGTAACCTTAAAGCGCTCCCGAAGCATTTCAGCTGTAACTTTTATCGCCATAAAAAACCTTGTTTAAATCTATAGATATTTAAAAACATATCATAAAAAGAACTAACAGCCAAAATCAACAAAATGAATCAGAAATATACAACAACTTCTACCAATCAAAAAAAACTTTTCGGTCAATAAAAAAGCTCCCCAAGTTATTTTCAACTCAGGAAACTTTTTATCACAAAATTGATTGTTTCATAAAAAATATATTTTGATACACTATGGATCAATTATGAATCTACATCAACTCAAAGGATTCTTATGTTTAAAAAAATATTGTTAATCGCTTTTATTTTTATAAGCAAAGACAATTGCACACAATTATCATATGTCATTCGACACATACAAGAAATCGACACAGTACAACTTCAAGAATGCTACAAGGCTGTTGCAACAAAATCACCCAACCTTGCAGCACATCCCGACGAGATAACCAATGAATACATATCTGATCTTGTTACTGCTTCCATGAAAGGACTGGGGTTAGTGGTTGAATTTGATGGAAAACTGATTGGATACATGCTGAAACAAAAATATCCTTACCGAAGTTGTCGTCATATTTTGTATGGCGGTAGTATTGGGGTTCATCCTGACTTTCAAGGCCACGGAATAGGAACACAATTAATTTCACAGTTTTTACACGAAGTTGAAACGCATTACAAAGATATTTTACGTGTTGAAATCTATGCACTTGAAAGCAATCCAGCCTACCGTTTATACCAGCGACTCGGATTTGAGACTGAAGGTATCATTCAAAAAGGGAAACTGTATTCCGATGGCAGACTTGAATCTTATTATTCTATGGTCTGGTTTAATCCAAACTTTGATGCTTAAGACTGTGCATGTTATTGCAAACAGAGCTTGAATTATTCATTTTTTGATCTCTTCAAGCATACCTGAAACTTTATTCCACGGCACAATATGAGCCTGGGAACCAGTCAGAATTTGATCGCCTGCATACACAATGTACCCTGTGCCACCTTGGCCCGAGATTTCATTCCAATCAACTATTTCTTTATAAAAACGTGGTAAGACCGTCATGCTTGCTTTTATTTCTACCGCAATGGCCTGATCGTAAGTTTTTTCAATAATGCAATCAATTTCATGCCCTTGAACATCACGCCAAAAATAGAGCTGTGGTTTTTGCCCCTGATTTAAATAATATTTTGCAATGTCATTGATCACCAAATTTTCAACAAGGGCTCCTCGCATTGGATGCGTGTGCAATTCTTGGGGATCTTGAAGATCAAGCAAGCGACAAACTAAACCCACATCATAAAAATATATTTTGGGGCTTTTCACCATGCGTTTAGAAAAGTTTTTATAATACGGATGCAATAATTTAACGATATAACTTGTTTCTAAAATAGAAATCCAAGATTTAACAGTGTTTGCACTCACGCCACAATCACGAGCAATTTCTGAATAATTTAACAGATTGCCAACGCGCGCAGCACAAAGCTTTAAAAATTTTTGAAATGATACCACATCGCCAACATTGATAAGTTGTCGAACATCTCGCTCAAGATAGGTAGTGATATAGTTGCCGTACCATGACGAAGCATCAAAATTTTGCGCATACAACCGAGGATAAAATCCCTTTACCAAAGACTGCTCCAAACTTTCAGTTTGCAAGCCCGCCTGGGTTAACTCATCCAAAGACAGTGGCAACAGTTCCAAAATCGCAATTCTACCAGCCAGGGACTGTGTAATGTTTTTCATGAGTAAAAAATTGGAAGAACCCGTAATAATAAAAAAACCTGCTTTTTGTGATCGGTCTACAACACCCTGCATGTAAGAAAAAAGCTCAGGAACTTCTTGCATTTCATCAATGATCAATCCTTTTGCCTGCTGATACATATCAAAAAACTTTCGAGGATCTTCTTGCGCTCGAATCCTCGAATCAATATCTGCCATTGAAACGTAACTGTAATCAGGAAAACAATTTTGCACCAATGTTGTTTTACCAGATTGACGTGGACCAAGCACTGCTACTGCAGGATATTGTGACGCTGCTCGCAGTAAAATTGGTTCTATATTTCTTTTAATAATCACAGCCATAATCCCCTTCTAATCTACCCATTCACCCAAATTCGTACAAATCGCAATTCAATTGCTAAATATACAATATATTACTAAAAGGCTCGGCAAAACAAAAGAGCTTGTATGAATTTTGATTTAAAGACAAATTCGGTCAACAAAAAATCACAAATTAAATTTTATTGCAAACTATGCCAAAGCAATATAGCCTTGCTTCTTGAAGAAGACCTTTATACCGTTTGAAAAAGTAATAATTGTTACCTGGATACTAGGAGTATTATAAAATGGCACCATCTTTATGGCTTAATTTCCTTTTATTTCTAAATCCAAACATAGGTTTAAATATTGATTTTAAAACTCAACATTGTTCTGCTTTTCACAGCGGAAGTACTGTTTATTGTAATCGAGCAGTTGCGCAAGAATTGCCGACCGATCAAGAAATTGAAAACATAAAAGACTTTTTCGGACAAGATCTTTTTACATGGTATGTTGATGAAAATGATAGCGCAATGAAAGCAAAAATTCAGGAGCATGGGTTACAGTATAAAACAAATTATCCCGCATTGAGTTTAGATTTAAATACCCTAGCTGCCTATGATATACCCGAAGATATCGTCATACAAGAAATTAGCTATGATGATTATTCAGCCAGAGAGCAGTTGCTTAACTGTTTTGTTGGGTCATTTGTATATAAATACACCAAGGAATTTTCTTTTGAGCAAGCAGCAAAGGCTCTTGACACAATACATGATCGAGCTGGTGACAATCTGCATCTGTATCTTGGATTTTATCAAGGCAATATTGCATCATTAAGGTTAACAATTATACATGATGATATTGTAAGTTTACACTGGTTAGGAACCTTACCTGAATATCGAAGAAAAGGATTAGGCCAAGCAATTACCTATACAGCATTAATTGATGCAAAAAAAGCAGGTTGTTCAAATGCTATTGTCACATCATCTCCATTAGGTTTATTTGTAACCAAAAAACTTGGCTTTAAAGAATATGCTTCATATGCTGTTTATGGAAACTAAGCAATCAAAACTCAATGAACCCTTTGGTGCAAAGTGTATATTTTTACAAACATTAGCCCTATTTTTTATGAACAAGACCAACAACCGAACTCCACCATCCCTGAGCTTTTTGCTCAGCTTGTTGTACAGGTTGACTGTTTGCAACTCTACCAGCAGCAGCTTGGGCCTCACCCACAAGCTCTCGAGCTTGCGCAGCACCTGCAGCAATTTTTGCTTCAGCACTTCTTGCCCTGTTATAGATAACAAGAGCCTTCAATGCATCTTTACTCATCGGGCAGGGTAAGCTTGCAACTAATTTTTCCAAATAAGCTAAAGCGTTAGCATCAGCTTGGGTGATGGCAGACCCCTGAGCTTCAAGTATTAAAATTTGTTGCATATAAAGCATCCAAACCGCACATACCCCAGCTATTTCACCATCTTTTTCAACACCTGATAGATCCAAAGCATAAACAGGGTTCATGCCCAAAGTTGCCAACAACATAACAATCACTATATTTTTCATACGATCCCCCTTTAGAAAAACATTCGATGCTCAATACTACCAAATCTTAAGCGGCTTTTTACATGGTTTTTTATTTTTATTACTGGATCCTCTGGTCCCAGGCTTCGCGCAAAGCTTCGCCGGGCACGGCAAGCCAGAGGACGACGAGGGTGGAGTCGTCGATTTGGAGAAAGTCAAAATCCATGATAAGCTTATTTATAGCTGTTATACACAGTCAACCTACATTTACATTCATCACTTTTCACAAACCTGTCTACGCCCGTTTTCGCTTTCAGCTATTTCGGGCTACCCAGCCGTCCCAGCCTTCGCAAGATGCTTCGGCGGGCAGGCTGCCCTTGGCTATGGCGAGTAAACTTTCAGACTAACAAAGGAGCCACAATGACACAGTTATGGTTTACTCTTTCCATCATGTTCATACTCATGGAACTTTTTAATCCTGGATTATTTTTCTTTCTTGCGCTTGCTCTTGGAGCACTTGCCACACTTTTTGCCGATCTCTATGATTGTTTGTACATCAATGAATACGCATACTTTTTTGTTGCATCAGGCATCATGTTTGGTCTTTTGCACTTCCTAGTTAAATCACTGCAAAAGCAAAAAAATTCTAAAGCCTATCAATCCAACACCTACCTGCTTCTGGGAAAAACTATTGAAATCACCCAAGTTATTGCTGATGATATTGGATATGGCAAAGTGGATGGCGAAATTTGGCAAGTAAAGCTACAAAGCAAAATCAAGCAAGGCTCAATGCCAAGACAAGAAATCCAAGAATCAGTCCTTAAGGTTGGTATGCATGCACTGGTGACCGGCATCAAAGGCTGCCACCTGCAAGTAACCATCATAAAATAGATTGAAATTCTACTCCCTCGATACAACTTGGGTTCAATAAAATAGAACCTATTTGTCACAAAGCTCCAAAATCACTCGGGACGAGCGGTAGAGAGATATTTACAATAGACCCTAAAACAATAGATCATCGTTATTTAAATTACGAAAGGCCACGCTATGGTATTTTTGCAGCTCAGCGCCATGAGCCAACTTGGTATCTTTTTTATCATTCCTCTTGGTCTTATCATGCTCCTGATTATTCTCAACACGGTCTTGGTACAACAAGCTGAAACTATCATCGTTGAGCGACTTGGTAAATTCGATCGGCTGTTAGAACCGGGACTTCATTTCATGATTCCATTTATCGAACAGAAACGAACCGTTTCATGGACATTTACCCAGTTTAACACTCGAGAAAATAATTATGTCACGTACGTAAGAACGTTTTCTCGCATCGATCTACGTGAAGCGGTGTATGAATTCCCTAAACAAAACGTGATCACCAAAGATAACGTCATGATGGAAATCAACGCACTGTTGTACTACCAGATCACCGATGTCAAAGCTGCAATCTATGAAGTTTCTAATCTGCCCGAAGCAATTGAAAAAATCACCCAAACAACACTGCGTAACGTTATCGGATCACTTGACCTGGACGAAACGCTCATTTCTCGCGATCAAATTAATCAGAAACTACGCATCATCTTAGATGACGCTACTGATAAATGGGGTGTAAAGATCAATCGAGTTGAACTGCAAGAAGTAAATCCACCGCGCGATATTCGTATCGCCATGGAACAGCAAATGCGTGCAGAACGTAACCGTCGTGCCATCATCCTAGAAGCTGAAGGTGCAAAAGGTTCAGCCATTCTTCAAGCTGAAGGCGTCAAGGAAGCTGAAATATTGCGCGCACAGGGTCAAGCTCAAGCGCGCGTTATTGAAGCAGAAGCTGAAGCACAGTCACGTCTTAAAGTGGCACAAGCAGAAGCACAAACCGTTGAAATGATGAAAGCTGTACTGCCACCGCATACCGATCCAACAACATACCTAACCGCTTTGAAATATGTTCAAGCTCTGCCTGAAATGACCAAGGGTAAAGATAACAAAATGATTATTGTTCCTTACGAAGCATCATCACTCACAAGTGCTGTAGCTTCAATCAAAAGCATTTTTGAACACAAAAATTAAAAGGTAAATGATAGGATCTTGTTATAATTTTATACCAAACTTATGAAAAGATCCTATCATTTACCATGTTGTATCAGCAGGAATAGCTAAATTTAGTAGCATTAATCATCGCCTTGGCGCAAAATCCTCTACAACCTGTTGCCTTGGCGCAAAATTATCTACAACAAAATCATCTGTATCGCTTATCTGAGACAATTCCATCGGATCGCTCATATCATCATAAGTTACGACAACAGGCTTTTTAACCTTAGATTGCATATAAAAGTCCTTTGATTTAAGCTTATTGCGATAATCAGACAACCTTCTTATAAGTTCCTGATAATCTAAATTCTTTGCTATATCTGGAATTCCTTTTAAATTATAAATTTTCCAATAACAATCTTTTCTTTTTTTATCAAACTTTTTAAACCATTCTTCTATATCATCGTTCATATTACGTAATTGCAAATTACTTAAACTCGTTAATTCTCTATCAAAAGCATTTTTCTGAGCAATCAACCCTTCAAGCTCATTACGTAACGCCTGTATGTTTTCCTTTAGTTCTAATTCTTTAAATTCTTTGGGGAATCTCTGTTGGACCTGTTTTTTCAACTCTATAATCATTGGTTGATATTTTTTATTTTGCTGAACTTCTAAAGATTCTAATAACGCATCTAAATCCTTAATGCGAAAAAAACGTCCTGCGATAAGACGCTGCTTTAAATCTTGATACGCTTGTATTTCTTCATTCAACCGCGATGACGGCCAATTATTTTTTGCAAATTCATTTGATTCATAATTTAATAATTCCGCAATTCTTTCATCGTAATTTTTTTCCCTCATATCCATTGCTTCAAGGCTGCTTTTAATACTTTCTATTTTATGCCTCAATCCAGCTTCATTCAACTCAGACAAATCGCCTGCATTACCTTGCTTTGCATCTGCAACCATTTTCAACTGAGATGCCCCAATCGACCATGATGATAACATAACGCTCACCAACATTATGATTTTCATAATAAAACTTCCCCTTTAAAGTCATGATTAATTTATATTTTTTACCTAGCCTGATAAAAAGGGTAGCTCAAAAAAACACCTGAAATCAATATTTCTAAAACAACTCAAACCATAATCATCAATATCAACCCATAAAATTTTAGACATTTCTTGAAAATAGCCAGAAAATCGATACATTGATTTTGTTCACATCATGTCGGGGCGTGGCGCAATTGGTAGCGCACTCGCTTTGGGAGCGAGGGGTTGTGAGTTCGAGTCTCGCCGCCCCGACCAGCTTTCGCCAAGGCTTCAGCTGGGACGCCCACTACAGAATGTCCAAAGCATTCATCGAAGAAATAAACTTACACCTACAAGGCGAAAGCTGTCCGCCGTAGTAAATGAGCGATAGCGAAATACGTAGGCTGGACGGTCGGGCCAGTTATATAATTTTAAACCTCAAATTTTTATGTTTTACGTTTACCTTATTAAATCAATCAATTTTCCCAATAAAACATATATCGGATTCACTGATTATAGTTTTCGGCAAACGGAAAGAAAAAAATTATGCCAACAATACACTATCACCTCATATTCAGCAGCATAGTAATCCTACTGAGTAACTCATGCATTCTAACCTCAACCATTAGAGGCTACCAAATTACTTTTGGCAGGACACCTCAAGACAGTGATCTCAGAAAGCTCATTGGTAAACAGCAAATGCGCGAAGGTTTAATGCAAGCTGCACGATCAACCTCTCCAGCACCATCAAATACTCAACCACCTGATAAAAAGAACCAACAAGAATCAGCACTTCAACGAGTGCTCACCATCAAGCAAATGAAATTACATGACAGACCATAGCCAAATTTTTAATTTAAAAACAACCTGTATCTTTTTATAAAAAAACACTTTTCACAAGAATGCAAAGGTGATACGATACTTACAAGCAACATCAATCCTTACAGATCAAATGCACATGAACAACACACACCCAAGCAACCATACAATTTCTATCGCACGCACCATGCAACAAAATGCAATGAGTCTTTATTCCAATTTTTCTGTTGGAGCAGCCCTTGAAACCTCACAAAATAACAGTATCGGTGGATTCAACATTGAATCAGCATCCTATGGGCTCACCATGTGTGCAGAACGTGTTGCACTTTTTTGCGCACTTGCTCAAGGACATCGTGAATTTACTCATGTAGTTCTTGTAACAAACACCGCATCTTTCCCTTGCGGAGCATGCCGACAAATGCTATATGAATTTTGTCCAAATGCACTCATCACCATAGCAACGCCCAGCAAAATCATTACAACTTGCTCCGTGCAAAGTTTAATACCTCATGCATTTGCTCAAGCTGACCTTGAACTCCCAAAAAAAGGATCTTGATTTATGAAGCGCACATTGATCATGTTTTTGATGCTCATTTGTTTACACACCGGTAATCATTACGGTTATGAACAAACCATTCAAGATCAAGCTCAAATATGGAAAGAAACGTATGTCACGACACTGACCAATCCAATCCATATGCAAACATTAATTGATATTATTTTACTCAGCTATCAGCTTGCTCGAGAATCATGTCACATGACCATTGCAAAACTCATACTGCAAGAAGAACTATTCAAAATTCATACACCATCACTTATCGATTCATGGCAAACCAACATGCAAGTACTTCAAAATGATACCACGAAATTAGAACTTGCTCTTACCCATGTAAAAATCTGTCAGCAACGATTTGGGGAAATATTTGATCAATTAAAATTGGTTGCAACACGCTTGATTCAGATCAATCCTCAACCAACTCAAACGCTGATTACAGATCTCAAAAAAAGTCTTTTAGCATGGACAAAACAACAACACGAGATAGCTTTGCAAATCGACGAAGTACAACATGAATTTACTGCTGCCATTGCAACCATTACTGATATTAAGAATTTTTTTTCAATCACGCTACATACAACCGAGCTCAAAAAAACTCATCTCAAAGAAGGTGCTGGATGCGTTTCTCGATCATATAAAGATATTGAATCGGTCTTTGATCATTTCACCAAAATTCGTAAAACAAGCATGTATAAATTTGAACAATTTTTCACCTTTTTCTTTAAAACATACTATACAACGCTTTACAAAATGCTCCCAGAAGACCAAGTGCATCAATATCAAACAATCGCGCTTGATTGTTCAAAATTACCATTGCCAGATGATTTTTTTACCATTTCGGCTATACTATAAAAAAATATGGTAATGTGATAGACACGATAGAAATGAGAGCAATAAATACAGAATTTTTATACAAACTAGATGAGAATAGATATGAATATTAAAAATACGATTTGCAAGACTATTTTTATAGCAGCTGGACTGTTTCAAGTTATTGTTTCAGAAAATTTTCCTCCAGCAACTGAAACGTATCAAAGACTCAACCAAGATCCAAAAAAACCTTTTGTGGTGAGTTTTGGTACTTCAATGTCACAAACACACACAACTAATAATACCTGTCATCCAACATTTATCAGAGCTCAACTGCAAAAACTTGCACAACTCAACAAAGATCCTCGAGCATTTTTAGCAAACCTGGAACGAATCTGGTACCTTTTATGTTCTTTGCCCTACATCACGTGCGATCAATGCAAAACAACTTTCAAGCCCGATCAATTTGAACTGCAGCGCGATAAAATTTTAATCAGCAACATTTTAACCGATCTTGCTGCACAAAAAACCGAAACAACGCTTACGATAACAAAATGTCCACACTGCTTAGGACCAATTACCGCTCAAGCAAACGAAATTACATCATTTACCGAAGCACACCAACAAGCTATGGTCGATCAGATTAATTTCCTGGGCCTTAAAGATCAAATAGGTTGTCAAAGCAGTTTTCCTCCATACCGCTTATCAGTTGAAGCATCTGATGTCATGCATGAAAATTCAACCGAATTTGATCCTGAAAAAATAGCAGCGCAAGCAGCATGGCTCGAAAGACTCGGCAATCCTTTCCTGTTTTCTCATCATTATGCCAACCCAGAAACCATTCCAAATTTATTTGAAAAAGAAGAGCACGCAAGCTGGTTTGCAAAGTACAATGCTGAACTGATCAAAGCATCACCCAATATAAAATATATTTGTCCCATCAGCCAACCAAGTGGGCTGAGCATGCGTATAGCACGACAAAACAATTTGCCTCCATTTACATCGTCCCTGCCTCAATCAGAATATTTTAAAAATATTATTCGAGCGCACGTTGCTGCCTACGATGCAATCAAAGCGGTAAATCCAAACACCAATGTATTTGTATCAAATCAATGGAAACCGATGGTTCCCCTGCATGCATCTCCTGATCCTCGTTACTTTATTGAATTAATCGTATCTATAATTGCAAACAGAATGTATAACCATACTTTTGTCAGCGAACTTAAAAAATACCCCGATAAATTTGATGGTCTTGCACTCAGTGTGTATCCAGCACTTTATTTTGACCGATGGATACCATGCGGTAATAACTGTAGCGGTAAAATCGATGCAAAATATTCACTTGAAAGTATCATGGAAATGCACAAAGCATTCCCTAACAAACCGATTTTTATCGTTGAAACAGGATGCAACAATCCCGATCATGAAATGCACAAAAAATTTATAGATATGACACTTCATATTTGTGCACAAGCTCGAGAACTTGGCGCTGATGTTCGTGGTGTTTATTTCTGGGGACATACCAATGATCCTGACTTTTACACAGAATGGAACACTCCGCCACGCGATAAATATTTTGGAATGTTTGAAGGTCTTGATCCACAAGATCCAAATGGTTCTATCAATCCTGCCGGTGAGTACCTTAAAGAGATTGTACGACAACGATAGACAAACAAAATTCGTAAGTTTATACTTTCAGACGAGAACGGTTTTACATCTCAATCATCCCTCTTACCAAAAATAAATATGTTATTGGTTAACAATCGATATCTCTGCTATTTTGACTGGATTAGCCTTTTAACGGTCTTACTTCTTTCAGCCATGAGCTTATGCTTTGTGTTTAGCACCACATGCAAAGACGGCAATATTTCTTTGTTTTTTAAAAAACAATGTTTTGGAATTATCAGCGGCATTGGTATTTATTTTTTGTGTAGTTTTATTGATTATCGTACCATCTGCAGAACAGGTTATTGGTTGTATTGGTGTACCATTGCGCTTCTAATATTTACCCTTATCAAAGGCTCAGTTGGTATGGGAGCCCAGCGCTGGGTTAATCTTGGATTTATTAAATTTCAATCTTCAGACCTTGCTAAACTATTTTTTCCGATGTTTATTTCCTATTATTTTTTAAATGATAGCGATCAAACAGAGCCCAAGCCCATCACCTATGGACTTCCGCTTATCATTACCCTCATCAGCTTTCTGTTAATCCTGAAACAACCTGATTTAGGAACAGCCCTTATTCTGCTGGGTTCTGGATCGGTTATGCTTTGGTTTATTGGACTACCCAACAAGTTTTTTGTCTATACCGGACTTTTTGTTCTTGTTACAGCACCTATTTCATGGCACATACTCAAGCCATATCAAAAAAAACGTATCTTAGTTTTTATGGGACAAGGAGAGCGCAATCGAGAGCGCTATCAAATTGAACAATCAAAAATTGCCGTAGGATCTGGTGGTCTTTGGGGCAAAGGAATCGGCCAAGGCACACAAAATAAATTATCTTTTTTACCTGAAAGTAGAACCGATTTTATTTTTTCAGTGATCTGTGAAGAAACTGGTTTTTTTGGTGCTATGCTGGTACTCATGCTTTACATCATTTTACTGCTGCGCGTCATACAACTTATTTTAACGGTATCTTCGATCTTTTCGCAACTCATGTGCCTGGGACTTTTAATGCCCATCATGCTTTCTGCAATGATCAATATTGGCATGGTGCTCGACCTACTACCCGTTGTGGGAATCCCCCTGCCGTTTATGAGTTACGGAATCACACACATTTGGACCAGCTTTGCAAGCCTTGGTTGCATTAACAGTGTTACCTGCCAACGATACGCCCAAGATTTAACATCTTAAATCTTTGGATGAATAATATGAGGATTGTTCGGATCAAAGTCCCAAGGACTCGAAGGATAATGGCATGAAGCAGGACATGGGCAATCTCTAAATAGTGCATGAAAATAAAAGCCAAAGAATATAAAGGCTGCAAGTACAGCCCCAAGAGCCCCTGCTTGCCAGATACAAACTTTCCGTTCCAATCTAAGATTCTCAAGCTCCAAATCATATTTTTTTGAAAAACAGTTTTTCTTTCTATCACCTTCAATATTCACTGGAGTTGCTTGACGCACAGACGCTCCTTTTGGTTCCTCGACAGCACTATCTACAGGCCCACCATGATTTTGATCCATTGGAACAACACATGGTTTATCATTAACATATGGTTTATGTTCTGAACACCAGGATTGCCCATCCAAAGGTATTGTGGGATCCAAAGCTCTTTGATTATTCAAGTTCAACCGTTGCAAATTTTCAGTAGTTAAAGAGGAAGTACCTTTGCTATTTTTAGAAACCATTTCCTGACCAACATCTGAATCCGGATACTCTCTACCATCATCAAAACGACAAGCCGGCTCATGCCTCTTATTTTTCATATTCACTGCATTCACTGATTGATACCGATGACTCATCTGCACCGGCTGATGCTGACTGCTCATCAAGTTCAAAGATGTCGCACATAAAACAATCATAAAAATCTGAATTAATTTCACGAAGCATACCCCTTGTTTTTTTATAATGCTCAGCTCAGCAATTTCTTAAAGCTTAAGAGTATCAAATGCTGCAAAAATAACAAAAACTATGACACTCAAGATGGATGAAGATTGTTGTAAAAATGCAAAAAAGACAGTACTTTATAATTTCAGAATAGATCTAATATAAAAAGACTTTTTAATAGCGATATAAACGTATGAATCGTGAAATTGAACAAAGCCCCGTAGAACTCATATCTCAAAACAACGATCTTGAAAATCAATATGATTTCATACCGCAAACGTTTAAAGATTACATAGGACAAGAAGAACTGAAAGCAAAGCTTGCCATCTATGTTCAAGCATGCAAAACAAGAAGCGAAGCACTTGACCACATGCTTCTGTTTGGCCCTCCTGGCCTTGGTAAAACAACGCTATGTCAAATTATGGCCAACATGATGGAAGTCAACATCAAAATATGCAGCGGACCAATGCTTGAGCGTACGGGCGATCTGGTTGCCATTTTATCGGGCCTGGACAAACATGATATTTTATTTATTGATGAAATTCATCGCACTCCATCACACGTAGAAGAAGTGCTCTACAGCGCTATGGAACAGTTTAAAATTGATGTTATCATTGGCCAAGGTCCTGGCGCTCGCACCGTCAGCCTTCCTTTGCAACCATTCACCCTCATTGGAGCAACGACACAAAGTGGCGCTATTTCCGCTCCACTGCGTAGCCGCTTTGGAATCACTGAAGCTCTTAATTTTTACAGCCATGAAGAGCTAAGTTTAGTCATTTTACAAAATGCTACGTATCTCAATATCACGATGTCTCCAGAAGCTGCTCACATTGTTGCCAGCAGATCTCGAGGAACTCCGCGCATTGCCAAAAAACTTCTTCGACGCATCAGAGATTTTGCTCAAGTTAAAAATAATAATATAGCAACGCCTGAGCTTGTCGCGCAGACCATGCAAATTTTGAGCATTGATGAACATGGCTTAACATCTCTTGATCATCTTATTTTAAAAAAAATACTCATCGATTATCGTGGTGGTCCTGTCGGCCTTGAAACGATCGCTTCAATAACCGGGCAAGATAAAGAAACGATTGAAACAGTCTATGAGCCTTACTTGCTGCGTGAAGGTTTTTTGGAAAAAACAGCCAAAGGTCGTCAAATACCTCAAGCCAAACTGTTGCAACTTCGCCATAAATTTATGGGACAACAATCAGTATTTTAAACTCTTGTTTTTATCCCACCCAAATAATTATCTTAAATAGAAATATATAATTCATGGGGGGGGGAATTTACGATGTATCATCAAAAATTTGTAATGCTATTTTTCACCATCAGCATAACGCACAGTACCAGCTATAGCATGCTTAGAAAAACATCAATGACCAGACCAGCTATATTTACCAGACCAACGGTATTTACCAGACCTGATGTAATTATCAAACCTGCTGCGCGTCAAGCAACAGCTCATCGTTTTATCACACATCATACCGCATATAAATTTAACCACACTGATCTCTTGAAAATTTTTGAAAGCCCTCTTTACAACGGAGTTATAGAGCCAATTTATGTTGGGCATAAAACCCCAATCTGGACCAAACAACTTAAAGATTCTTGGAATTATATCATGATGAACAGTCATGATAAATATCATAGCGACTATAAACGTTGGAAAAAAATCATGAATCGTAATGATCGAGCAAAATATGCTGGCGATATGGCTCAATATGAAAAAGCATATTGGGACTATAAAAAAAATCCAACCAGCACTCTCTTACAAAAAAGATTACTGCGCCATACACAACGCATCAATAACATCGTACATGAAATCAATAAACCAAAACATAAGCAATTTGCAGATCAAATCCATGACTTTTACGGCTAAAGTACATTACATTTTTGCAAAATCTCTGGTCATCGACAAAATAATCAAAACAAGATACTCTATACATATATTTCGATGATAAAGATTTAATCAGGGAGCCGTAAGCCATGGCAGGACATTCCAAGTGGGCAAACATCAAACATAAAAAAGCAAAAGAAGATGCAAAACGCGGTAAAGAGTTTACCAAACTCGTCCGCGAGATAACCATTGCTGCCAAAACTGGCGGTGACCCAGCAGCTAATCCTCGCTTACGTCACCTGGTCGATGAAGCAAAAGATATCAACATGCCCCAAGAAAATATCATCCGTGCTATCAAAAAAGGTACCGGCGAACTTCCTGGCGTAAGCTATGAAGCAATGACTTATGAAGGTCATGGTCCCAACGGTACTGCAATTTTAATCGAAACATTAACTGACAACAAAAATCGTGTTGTAGCAGATTTGCGCGCCATATTCACCCGCAACGGTGGAAACCTTGCTGAAACTGGCTCAGTCAACTGGATGTTTGAAAAGCTTGGTATCGTTCGTGCCCAAGCACAACCAAGCATGACAGAAGATACACTCTTTGAAGCTCTCATTGATTTTGATATCAAAGATATCTCGATCACTGACGGTATCATGACCATCAGTACGGCTGTGGCAAGTTTGCATGAAGTTACTGAAGCAATCAAAAAAATGAATTGCAAAGTAGAACAATCTCAAATTGAATGGGTTGCAAAAACACTCATCAACCTAGAGCCTGAAGCAGAAGAAAAAGCATTCAATTTACTCGACAAAATAGAAGAATATGACGACGTTCAAAACGTCTATACCAATATCGGATAGGTGCGCAGTTTATGACACAAAGTATGACAGGTTTTTCTTCTTCTATTGTTGAAATTGCTATTTCAAAAACTGAAAAATTATCACTTTCATTGCATCTCAAATCTCTCAATTCACGATATTTTGAGGTCACGTGCAAATTACCCTATTTGCTCACCAACCTGGAAGTTGCAATTCAACGTGTACTCAAAAAGAAATTAGAACGTGGACATGTGTACCTCACGGTAAAGATACAACAAGATGCAACACAAATGGTGGTAGTTCCTGCGCTCAACACCATTGAACAGTACCTCAAAGCAATCAAAAAGATTCAAACCACCTGTAAAATTAAAGAAGAAGTAAGCCTGTCAACCTTACTGCAACTACCTAATATTTTACAAGTTGAAGAAACTGCTTTTACGACCAAAACTGAAGAAAAAATTTTAAACGTGATTGCAGATCTTGCTGACAGTTTAATGTTAACACGTAAAACTGAAGGCAATGTGCTTGCACTCGATATTGAAACCTGCATCAAAGAAGTTTTAAAAAATATAAAACTGATCAAAAAAAATTCTGGGGTTGCGCTTACTCACAAGAAAAAAGAATTGGACTCAGTTCTGACCCAGATACAAGCATTTGCAAGCACCGACAGTTCCATTGAAAAAGCTCTGCTTGAGCAGCATAAAATCACGCTGCTTTCTGAACTTGAAAAAATCGATATCAACGAAGAACTCGTGCGTGCAGCTGCACATATCGATAGCATTCAAAATCTTATTAAGGATTCATCTGCCTCCAAAGGAAAAAAGTTAGACTTTACCCTGCAAGAGCTTAACCGTGAAATCAACACGATTGCATCAAAATGTTCTCATAGTCTGATCAGTTCGCTCACTATCGACATCAAAACTGATATCGAAAAAGCGCGAGAACAAGCTCAAAATATTTTGTAATCAATTTCATTTGATAATTTGTTCACAAAATCTAGTATTCCTTTTTTGAATCATGATACATTGCCATGTCATGTATAATTCAAAATTGGAGATATCTTGTGAAAAGTTTGATAAAAATTCAACTATTCTTTTTAGCAATCACAATCGGACATAGTCATGATGCTGTAGCCGTAATATCTGAAGAACAGGTTCAAAAAACTGAGAAAGCACAACGCGAAGCCCGCCAATCGCTTAAGGATCAAAAAATATCACACACTGATTATTTACAAGAACAACAAGGTATTCAAAAAGAACTCGTGCGCAACACTCGATTAGATCAAGAAACAGTTGATAAAATAAATGAAAAATATCCATTTTGGAATGTGCAATCAGGAATGAGCATTGATGAAGCTCTGGAAGCTCTTGCAAAAACATCCATCACGCCTCAAGAACAAGCCCAAATAGCATCTGAATTGTTTTCTAAGAATCTTCTCTCTCGGGACATTAATGAGGATTTAGGTGAAACATTACCTGGCTTTTTTACAAGTAATAATTACCCTAAAATTATGGAAGAACTCATCAAAGAAGCGCAAGACCATGTAAAATACGAAAAAATGCTGGCTGAGGACGAACAACAAAAAAAAATCGCCCAGCAACAAGCCCAAGAAGAACTTTTAGAGCAAGCAGCAACTCAAAAAGCTGAAGCAACAACTCATAAAGAAGCCGTAAAACAAGGGAAGCTCGCTCGTAAAAACAGTAAAAACAAAGATATTATTGATGATTTTTTACAGGAGCCAATCGGTAAATTCGGAAACACTGAATATCATTTAAAATATTTTAGAGGCTCAGAGCATCCATTGTCTCCTAACAAAACAACGGTCGATAATGTGCTCCGTCAAGTAATTTTTAATTCTAAAAATCCTGAATATATTCAAACACCCAATGACCGCCCAGCAGAAACCATAATTCGAAACATGTCAGCTCATCTGGGTGAAACAGACCAGTTGAAATATCAAAAATATTTCGGTGGCAAAAAGCCTAAAATAACCGAAGAGATTATCAACCGACGACTTGCAGAGCTGCAACAAGAAAGCAAACAAAGTACACAAGCAGAGCAAGAGCATTTCGAAAGATAAAAAACATGTATGGGTATGTCATACTCATATGATCTCAATAGGGTGGGATATAAAAAGGGACAAAGATGAAAAAGAATATTCTCTTCTTCTTGGGCATCAGCATGAGTACCATGATTTTGTTACAGCCACGTCGCCCCACAAGCATCCCCAAAGCAGGGCTCGAGAAAGGCCAAGAAGTATTAGACACATTTCAAAAAAGACGAGAACCCAAAGATTTTCCATTGCAAAATCTCTCAATTCCTTTTCCAACAGCTTATTTTGAAGAAGCCATAATATCCATTATACGGGATTACCAACGGCTGCATCCAGTATCGACTGTTCGCGCTGCTGACCGAAACGATTATCGAGCAAAGCTCAGATCCCACATCGGCCAAACATTATCAAAAGACCCACAATATCAACGCCTTGACGAACGCCGAAATTTATTTCCAGATTTAGACCATTTACTTGCTGATTTAATCTTTGATGTAGTAAATGTCCATGTTTCACCTCAATTTTCAAACTCACAGCAACAAGCACAACCAAACACAATGCCGTTGATTCCAATACATTCTACCAGAAAGATTCCCAACGAAAGCTCAACATCTCTTCCTAAGTATCGTTTCAATATGGTTAACAACCCATTCAGAAGCGACGCCGTACCACAGCAACCCAAAACAGTTAACGACTCCGCAAGAAACCCCTTACTGCCACTATATTCAAGTGATGATGATTCTGAATAGACAACTCGCTTTAGCTAAAATTGTAGATTACGCTATAATAATAAAGGTCTTCTACGAAAGTTTTTATTGTTGATTTAAAGCATAAAGCCAAAACAATCATGTCAGAGCATTTTACCCATCTTCATGTACACAGTGAATATTCCCTTTTGGATGGTGCCATCACACTACCTAAGTTGATTGACCATGCCAAAAAACAGGGCGCAAAATCACTGGCCATCACTGATCACGGAAATATTTTTGGTGCGGTAAAATTTTTTCAGCTTTGTAAAAAAGCTGGCATCAAACCAATCCTTGGCATGGAAGCGTACATGGCTGAAGATGTGCATGAACGAGTGGTCGACAAAAAATATTATCACCTCATCATTCTGGTACAAAATGAAATCGGATACCGCAATCTTTGCAAACTGATTGCATATTCATACCAAGAAGGTTTTTATTTTAAACCTCGTATCGACTATAAAATTTTAGAACAACACAGTGAAGGGCTGATCGTCACCTCTGCATGCCTTGGTGGTCACATTGCACAACTACTCAAAAATGGCAACGAGCAGCAAGCGCGCAAGCAGATCAATTGGTTTATAGAGCGATTTGGTCCAGATCGTTTTTACCTTGAAGTACAACCAGAAGATCAACCAGAACAGATCGAACTCAATAAAAAACTGTTTGAACTCAGCGCCCAAATGGGTGTAAAAATAATTGCAACCACTGATTGTCATTACCTCAATCTGGCTGATCATGAAGCGCATGAAATCATGCTTGCCATTGGAACGGGTAAACGATTCGATGATCCAACACGCTTCAGCTTTAAGCAATGTCGTGCGTACATGCGATCACCCGAAGAAATGCTCGAAATATTTAAAGACCATCCAGAAGCAGTGTACAACACAGGCAAAATAGCCGACATGTGCAACTTTGAATTTGAAACTAAAAAACTTTTTTTCCCTAAGTTTCAGACACCTGAGGGAAAAACTCCCGAACAACATTTCCAAGATTTATGTCGCGGGGGACTTCAAAAACTTGCTGACAATAAACGATTTCCTGTCGATGAAATGCAAAAATATCAAGATCGTTTAGAACTTGAAATGAATTTAATCATTCAAATGGGTTTTGTGGGATATTTTCTTATCGTAAGTGAATTTATCATGTGGTCCCGCAGAGTCGGTATTCCTGTGGGGCCTGGTCGTGGATCTGCAGCGGGAGCTCTTGTTGCCTGGGCACTTGAAATTACCAACATTGATCCACTCAAATACAATTTGCTTTTTGAGCGATTTTTAAATCCAGAACGAGTATCGATGCCTGATATCGATATCGACTTTTGTATTGAAGGTCGGGAACAAGTGATCAACTACATCAAAGACACCTATGGCCACGACAAAGTTTGTCAAATTATAACCTTTGGAACGATGCTAACCAAAGCAGTCATCAAGGACGTAGCTCGTGCGTTGGGGCTACCCTTTGAAGAATCAAACATGATCACCAGCCTGGTTCCCGAACAACTCAAAATAACGCTTAAAGAAGCTCTTGAGCAAGAACCAAAGCTCCAAGAGTTGATCAACAACAATCCCATGATCAAAAGAATATTTGATGTTGCCTTCAGGCTCGAAGGAGTCACTCGGCACGCATCAAAACATGCTGCAGGAATCGTCATCACCCCTGAGCCTGTGCACGAGATGCTTCCGATTTTTATTCCGCCCAAAGAAGATGCTATCGTTGCACAGTATGCTATGACAGAGCTTGAAAGCATTGGTTTTCTAAAAATTGATTTGCTTGGCCTTAAAAACTTAACACTCGTTAAAAATGCGCTCAATCTTATTGCTCGTGATCGCGGTATTACCATCGATATCGATCATATCCCACTTGATGACGCAGCCACCTTTAAGCTCATTCAAGAAGGTAAAACTTCAGGTGTATTCCAGCTGGAATCTGATGGCTTGAAGGATGTCCTCAGGAAATTAAAACCTGACAAATTTGAAGATATCATTGCAGTTAACGCTTTGTACCGACCAGGACCTTTGGGTTCAGGAATGGTTGACGATTACATCTTACGTCGTCATGGCAAACAAGAAATTAACTACTTTTTTAACGAACTGAAAGACGTTTTATGGGAAACGTATGGAGTTATCGTTTACCAAGAGCAGGTTATGAAAATTGCTGCAATCATTGGTGGATATTCACTGGGTGAAGCAGATATTTTACGTCGTGCAATGGGTAAGAAAAAAGCAGATGTCATGGCTGAACAAAAAAAGCTTTTTGTCGATCGTGCAATCTCTCGTGGTTATGACAAAAAAAAATCTGATGACTTGTTTGAACTGATGGCATATTTTGCAGGATATGGTTTTAACAAATCTCACTCTGCAGCGTACGCACTCATTGCCTATCAAACTGCATACCTGAAAGCAAACTATCCTGCTGAATTTACTGCATGCCTCATATCGCTTGAAGCTGGTAATGCTGAAAATATGGTTTTTTATCTTAAAGAAGCCAAAGATATGGGCATTGCGATTTTACCTCCTGACATTAACCAATCAGTTACTGAATTTAGCATCCAAGATGGTAAAATCTTATTTGGACTTCAAGGAATTAAAAATATTGGGCTCATGTCACTGACCAATATCATTGCGCAACGCAAAAAAGATGGTCCTTTTACCGATCTTTTAAATCTATGTGAACGCATAGATCTGCGCTCATCTAACAAACGGGTACTTGAAAATTTAATTTGTGCTGGAGCACTTGATACGCTTCCTGGTAATCGCGCACAAAAATATCATGAACTTGCAACCATTATCGAGCTTGCACTACAAAACAAAGAGCATAAAGCAACTGGTCAGATGCAACTTTTTAGTCCCGCACAAACACTCCAAAATTCTGAAACACAAGCATACATTTTTAGCACCATTCCTGATTGGAACAGCAAAGAAAAACTGGAAAAAGAAAAAGAAGTTATCGGTTTTTATATCAGCGCACATCCACTACAAAACTACCAACAACAACTCAGCTGGGTTGAAACACAAACGATCCAAGATATTTTAAAAATGGTTGCTGCGCCCAAAACAGGAACTCAAGAACCATTTGTCACAACTGTTGGACTTCTCATTGAAAAGAAGGTTATTTCAACCAAAAAAGGTGACAAGATGGCATTTACCCAAATTGAAGATCTGGCAAACCATGCCGAGGTTATTATTTTCCCGAAACTATTTGCAAAAATAGAAGCATGGCTCCAAGATTATTCAATCTTTGTGGTGAAAGGCAACCTTGATATTGCTGCCATGGGCGTATGCAAAATTAAAGCAACGCATATGGTCCCCCTCGATCTTCTGTTTCACTGCTGGGGCAAAATGCACAACGTCACCCTGCAACTACCTGCTGACTTCACGCAACTGCAAATTGACAAAATTAAAGCTCTGCCTGATGGCCAAGTTGCAATGCATGTGCAGTATGAAGAGCATGGTAAAACCATGAAAATTTTATCGCGCAAACAGATCGACCTCAAAATGGAAATAATCAATGAGTTAAATGACCTGGGCATTCAAGGTAAAATCATTTTATAAATATTGATTGCATTCAAGATCAAGATTGCTATAACTTTTTGAAAGTTTATTCACAAACTTTCAGGAGTGCTTTATGAAGTTACCAATCATATTTTCATTGATCTCTGTATCATTGTCAGCTAACGATCCAGAAATAGTAACAGATATACAATTACTCAACGCAAATCGACCCAAAACTCCCGTGAAACCTCAAACACCTGTCAAACCAAAGCCTGATTTTTCCGAACTGGGTAATCAATGGGTTGCTCTATTTTGTTTCCAATCGTGTGCATACGACGCAAAAAGAGAAAGAATCATTCGTAAAAACAACCAAGACTTAATAGAATGGGAACAACAATGCCGAATACAATTGCGTCAATTCAAACGTGAACAAGCTCTGCATCGCTTGCTTATGCAACGTTATGAGGAAAAACGTCAAGAATGTCAAAATAAGGGAACTTTTACGCGCAATGCGCGAGATATGATTCTTGCAAATCTTCGATCGAATTTACAGCCATCTACCACAAATAACGCAGTCATGGGCAGAGTTATAAAAAACAGATAATTAAACTCAAATTTTGGATACTATTTTCCACTCAACGAGCGCAGCATCCATGCAGTTTTTTCATGCTGACAAATTAAATCTTCAAGCATGTTGATGCTACCAAAATCTTTTGTTTTTTCATCAAGCATTTCAATAGTGTGGCGAATATGTTCAATCATGAGTTCATACTGTTTGAGTAAATTGGTAACCATTACTTTTGGTTCTGGAGTAGCACCTACATCTTCACTCAGGATCGATTCTTTTGCAAATTCTTTCATGCTACCAAGAGCAATACCGCCAACAGCACGCACGCGCTCAGCAACCAGATCCATTTGAACAAATAACTGATTGTACTGTTTGTCAAAAAGTAAATGATAATCGTGAAATTCACGACCCACAATATTCCAATGATAATTCAAAGTTTGAAACAGCAGTACGCCATGATTGGCTAAAATAATATTTAAAGTTTTTTGACTTGATTTAAAATCAACTTTTACCATAATCTTCCCATTTTATATCATTAAAATTCATTTTAAATTAATCACCATTTTGATTGAGATACGCTTGCGCCTTGGCAAATTGATCATCATCCAAAGATTTCAAATCAGATAAAAATTTTTGTAAATCTTTTTCATGCAACCGGCTAGAGCCAAGTGCATCGCAAAATAGATCAAGCGTATGTTGAACATGAGATGAAACATCACTAAAAAACTTATCATACAATAACAATGATCGTACAAAACGCGCATACAGCAATGCATGCGTAACATCATCAACTAAAATGGTGTATCGGTGCAACAGCTGAATCACAAAATCTTTTTTTTCTTGTTGCAAACAAATTTTTGACAATCGCGTAAATGATTCCAGAAAACCGGTCATGTTTTGAATGGTAAGATAACTATCAAGCAGAGCTTCAAGTATTTTTTCATCTTCTTTAAAAAGCGCTACATGCTCATAAACACTAATTGCCTGAGCAAGCTTACCTGATTTTTTATATAAATTAGCTGCAACGTGATAACGATCAATGGCGGCATCATCATCAAATGCCAATAAGATGTCACCTTCAAGTTGATACGATAAAGCCGGTTCAGATACTGAATGCATAAGTAAACGATACACATTTAATGCTCGTTCTTTTTCACCACGTGCGACAAAGTCAGCAATTTTAAACCACGCAATAGTATATGACTCTGATGCAAACGTCCTCATTGCAACTATCCTTTTTCATACTTTAACACTAAAACTTATCCCTGTCTGCGCCTTTGGATACTCCTGTTTTCGCTTACCGCGTCTACCCAGGCTACGTCAGGCTACGTCTGTATGAAAACTATCTTAAGCTTTTTTATGAAAAATCAACAGAAAAAAAACTAAGCCTTTTAAAGCTCAGTTTTCATGTTGCAATTTTTTTTATAAATTTTGAAATTTTTGCCTCATTTTGTTAGGCAACGTGCACAACCAAAATAAGGTATTTGATTTAATCTGATGATCAATACGAGAAATTGATCGTTCAATTTTATACAAGTGAATAGATATTGCTGCTAAACAAACAACAATAAGCCCAATACTCACTTTATCCCAATCAATCCAATGCAACCAAGACGCAGAAGATTGCATGCGGGTCGCAATATAATTTCGAATAATTTCATCCATCAAAGAATCGGATTGCTCTAAAGCAACAAGCCATGCATAAGGGATCATTAAAATTCCTTTATGGGATTGAAGTACTTGCTCAGGACTCATGATAAATAAAATTTCTGAAACTTTATCCGGATATGCATGTAAAATAGTTTGTACATACCGACAACTTTTTGGATATGTCTGCTCACTGACCAGCACCATTTGAGATGATGATATTTTTGTATCCATAGATTGGTCAGCCATTATCATAATGCCTGCACTACCCACAAGCAGTAACGTTAACCATAATTTTTTAACATGTTGTACTATAAACATGATACCTCTGCCCACGTATTATTGACCGCTTACTTGTTTACGATACCACGCACGAGGAGTATGCTCTACAGCTGCGTGATACGCAAGACCTGTTGCATGGGCTGCAATGATTGGACCAACAAGTGGAAAAATCATACGCTTACTGCCCTTCATCGATTGAATTGGATGCCATTTATTAAAGGATCTAAAATCAAGCGCTTTGACCCGTTGCCACATTGATGAATAGTTCAAAGTTAATGATGGCGTAACATGAGTTTTATAAGCATTCATGTTCTGAAAACTTGGTCTAGTTGCATTAAAATGTTTCCAACGCCCTAAGTAACCATGAGCTGCGTGTGCATACCAAGGCACCAAACTGGATGTTGCAACATCCACAGCTGTTGGTCTTTGCCAGTTCTGCCAAAACCATGGCTCTACTTTTTTGGCTTCTTGCTGTGCAAATGTTTTTTGTACGGATTGCGCTAAAGCAGCTGGTGCAGCTACAACAGCACAAAATGCACGGCTCACAAATCCTGTTTCATTAGATTGTTTTGCTTGTGCTATCCATCTTGCTTCTGCTTTTGCTTCTGCTTTTGCTTTTTCGCTAACAATATCTCTTTGGCACTTGAGGGTTATCCACTCTCCCCAAGTTTCACATTGAAGATCAAAAGAAATTCCAAAAACGCCAAGAATTCCCAACATTATAAATAATTTACGTATCATAAAAACCTCCAATAATTGCACCTTTATGTGCTTTAACAGGGTATCATTTCTGCCCAAAAAGCTCAAAAGCAATACCTGTTTTTACCCAAAATCACGTCCCAAAGCGCTCACTTCATGATCCAAAGAGCCAAAATCCCTCTACATCGAGTTTATCGTCCAGAAGTTGCTTGACAAAGCCCAGGTAACCAAGTAACCTAAAAAGCGTGTTGATCTAAGAATTTCTTCTTTTCTTACAACACATTTGAATTCCCAAAATAGCATTTAATGCCCAGGTAGCTCAGTGGTAGAGCATGCGCCTGAAGAGCGCAGTGTCGATGGTTCGATTCCGTCTCTGGGCACCAGTCATTTTTTCCAGTGCTCGTGGAAATTGACGTTAAATCTGTAAACAAACTCAAAACGTCTATGAAAAAAATGACTGGCTGGCGCCACTTATTAAAGGTCTATTTAAAATAGGCTTCACATAAAATTTCATCAAACACTCAACAATCCTGTTAAAAATCATGTTTTTTTGGCAACCCTAGATTAACCATCTTATTTTTACGTATAGTTATCAAAAATAAAAGCTGTTTAATTTTTGAAAGCTGCAAAAATGATTTATAAAAAAAATGGCCATATTTTATTAAAATCGTTGAGTTTGATAGCTGTACTCTTAAGTTTTTGCAGCATAAAATCAGCAGCCGCAAAAACATTTAAACAACCCCTTAAACATCCATATCGAAGTGAACAAAGATTAATTGCGGCAATTCAACGCTACGCCGCTGCATCTTCATTTGACCCTTCCACAGGAGACATGAACATTGACTTAGAAGCTCAAAAAGCTGCATTTAATTCCATCAAGCAAATTTTAAAAAATGGGACCAGCGCCAATACCAAGAAAAATGGCCTTTCAGCACTACAACTTGCAATTTTAACGGGAAGCCTTGAACTGGTAAAGCTCCTTCTTGAATATAAAGCAAATCCCAATTATGTTGCCCGTGACGGAATAACTCAGCTTGTTATGGCATTAAACTTTAGAGAATCTTTAGATACAAATACAAGGATATGGTTAGATGAAAAGGATGAAGAGGTAAACTTTAAAATAATTGAAGCCCTAATTAATGCCGGAGCTAAAGTCAACATGGCAATAATAACAAAATATCCAGAATTTAACTCCACTAATCCCCAGACACGCAGGGTAATTGGATTTTCTCAAATCTATCGACTGCCACTGGAAATTGCTATAGAAAATAACGACACTAAGTCTAAAGATTTACTGGAAAAGAAAGGCGCTGTACAAAATAGGTATGCTCTCATTGAAGCTGTAAAAGAAAATAACTCGGCTCTTGCTCAAAGCTTAATTCATACCGGCATTGATTTGAACTTACAAAACGAAAATAGCTTTACCGCCCTTATGTTTGCTATATTAAATAACAACCCTGCTCTTGTTCAAGATTTAATTAAAGCCAAAGCTAATATCAACCTTCAAAATTGGTCTAAAGCTACTGCACTCATCATAGCTGCAAATCTCAATAAACCTGCTATTGCTCAAGCTTTAATTGCTGCCAGAGCTAATCTTAACCTTCAAGATATATTTGGCAATACTGCCCTTATCGCAGCTGCAGGCCTCAAAGACCCTACTATTGCTCAAGATTTAATTGCTACCAGAAGAGCTAATGTTAATCTGCAAAATAAAGGTGGCGATACCGCTCTTTTCTGGGCTGCATTCAATGACGATACCGCTCTTGCTCAAGCTTTAATTAAAGCAGGAGCTGATGTTAACATTCAAGATAATAATGGCAAAACTGCTTTAAATTACGCAAAAAGCAAAGATGTTAAAACAATCTTAGAAACTGCAGCTCAAGCCCAAAATGCAAAACCCAAGTCCTGATAGTTAAAAAAGGAAACAAAAATGATGTATAAAAAACATGGCCATATTTTGTTAAAATCGTTGAGCTTGATAGCTGTACTGCCCAATGTTTGCAACACACAAACAACTGCCGTAAGAACAGTTAAATCACCCCTCTATCACTCAGATAACAAAACCAACCTCAACATGCAAGAAAATGGACTTTCGCCACTACAGCTTGCAATTGCAGCTAAAAATTTAGAATTGGTAGAATTCTTGCTAGAAAATAAAGCAAATCCAAATTATGTTGCACCCAATGGAACAACCCCACTTACGACAGCATTAAAATTAGATTCAGCTGACCAACAAATACAACTGAGCATCATCAATGCTTTAATTAAAGCTGGAGTCAACATTAACCGTCAAGATGCTCATGGCAACACAGCGCTTATGTATGCTGTAAGGCATAACAATCTTATTCTTACGCAATTTTTAATTGCATCTGAAGCTACAAATCTAAACCTTCAAAATATTCATGGCGATACTGCTCTTATCTACGCTGCAAGGCATAATAACCACCCTGCGCTTGCTGAAGCTTTAATTAAAGCCAAAGCTCAACTTAATATTCAAAAGAAAAATGGCGATACTGCTCTTATTATGGCTGCAAAAAATAACAACCTTGCGACCGTTCAAGCTTTAATTAAAGCCGGAGCAAATCTTAACCTTCAAGAAAAAAGAGGCTGCACTGCTCTTATCAGGGCTGCAATAAACAATAACTTTGCTATTGTTAAAGCTTTAATTAAAGTCAAAGCTGACGTTAACATTCAAAACAACAATGGCGATACCGCTCTTATCTGGGCTGCAATAAGCAACAACCCTAAAATGGTTAAAGCTTTAATTAAAGCAGGAGCTAATGTTGACCATAAAGATGATGAAGGTAACACCGCTTTTGATAGCACCACAGATGCAACAACCAAAACAATCTTGAAGGCTGCAACGCAAGCCTAACACACAAAGCCCAAGACCAATGGTTACCGTAAAAAATTTGTTTAGCAAAGACAGGCATTGTCAATTTTAATAGCCTTTGGTACCCTAAGCTTTAGATAAATGTTGCTCAATATTAGCTATAGGGCCACCAGTCTTCGTTTCTTCATCTGGTTACGCCGTTAAAGAAGCATGGATAAAAAATTTACACTGAGGTAATAACGAGGCAATAACAATGAATTTAAAAAATATCGAATCTATAAAAATAGATCTTTTAAACAAGCTGCAAGCGATAACAACTGACACTGAACTTGAAACATTTCGTTTAGAGTATCTTTCACGACAAGGCTCCATTGCACAACTTTTTGAACAACTCAAAACACTGGATGGCGAGCAAAAAAGAAACCTCGGACCACAGCTTAATGCCCTCAAACAAGAAGTACAAGTAGGATTTGATGCACGCAAGCAGCAACTATTTGAACTTGCACTACAAACAATACAAGCAAAACAACAAAATTTTGACGTTACACTCAGCAAACCCTCTGCTCATGGCAGCCTACATCCCTACACACACTTGATTGAACAAATTGAAGATATTTTTACCTCTATGGGTTATGAAATCGCTGATGGACCAGAACTTGAAACTGAATTTTTTAATTTCACCGGCCTGAACATTGCCCAAAATCATCCTGCGCGTGAAGACTCTGATACTTTTTGGATTGATGAAAAACATTTGATAAGAACACAAACCTCAACGGTCCAAATCCGCATGATGCAAAATCAAAAACCTCCACTTGCACTCATCATTCCAGGCCGCGTCATGCGCAATGAAGCAACTGATGCATCTCATGATTTTATGTTCATGCAGCTGGAAGGCATGCTCATTGATAAAAATATTTCAGTGGCAAACCTGCTAGCAACACTTCAAACTTTTTTGGGTAAGCTTTTTGAAAAAGAAATTAAGCTGCGCGTACGACCGGGTTATTTCCCTTTTGTTGAACCAGGACTTGAGATCGATGCATCATGTCCATTCTGCTCAGGCGGTTGTTCAACATGCAAAAAAACTGGTTGGATCGAACTTTTGGGTGCCGGCATTATTCATCCTGAAGTGCTCAAGCATGGCGGCATTGATCCTCGGCAGTATTCCGGATTTGCATTCGGTTGTGGGCTGACCCGCATCGCGATGCTCAAGTACGGCATCCCAGATATCAGACTGCTGCACAGCAGCAACCTCAAATTCCTTGAGCAGTTTTCATGATCACAAAGCTCATTATCCCTGCAGCAGGCATTGGAAGTAGATTTTTACCTTTTACTAAATCGATACCCAAAGAAATGTTACCTCTGGGGAGCAAACCAGCTATCGAGTACATTGTGCAAGAAGGCAGCGATGCAGGCATAAAAAACATGCTCATTATCCTGTCTCCAGACAAAAATATTATCATTGATTACTTTTCACGCAATCATCACCTTGAACAAGTACTTGCAAGCCAAAATAAAAGCAACTTACTTGATGAAATCAATCACCTCATCGGCCAAACAACATTTCAATATTTCATTCAAAACAATCCACAAGGTGTTGCAAACGCACTTCTACATGCACAACCAGCACTCCAAAAAGATGAATTTTTTGCAATGTCCTATCCTGACGATATCATCTTTGGCCCTGAACCTGAAATTGGTAATCTGATCAAGATTGCCCAAGAGCATCGCGCTATGGTCATTGGCGTCATGGAAGTCCCGCTTGATAAAATTTCTGCATACGGAGTCATTGCACCCAAACAAAGGATATCTGATGACATTTTTGAAATTGAAAGTTTAGTTGAAAAACCAACGGTCCAAACAGCTCCCTCCAACCTGGCAATCGTAGGCCGATTTGTGCTGCATAGCGATCTGTTTTCTTACATTCCCCTGACTCCACCTGGGCCACGTGGTGAAATATTGCTTCCTGATACCATCAAACTTATGATCCAAAATGGTTACAAAGTTTTGGCCTACAAAATTAAAGGGCAACGATTTGATACCGGTACCCCTGCTGGATGGCTTGATTTTGTGGTGCAATATCATAAAAATTTGTAGGGCTACGCCGGACAAAAACTAGCCCTAATCCCTCGATACAATTTTGTAGCAAAGCTCCAAAATCACTCGGGACGAGCGGTAGAGAGAAGATTGATCACTGCTAAATAGTTATCATTGAATTTCGATTCTTCTTGTTGATATAGTTTCCCTTGTCTTTGCTTTCTTACAAGATTTTAAAAAATCAGTGCTGACACCGTTGTACACCAACATGTCACACTCAAGGGGAACTTATGAAAAAACAGATACTCATCATTCTTGCACTGTTAACCACTGCCGATATCTTCAGTTGTAACTTATGCTGGGATTACCCACGTGGCCAACGCCTTCGTCAAATTCCCATCCAAAAAATCACTGACTGCAACTGCGAGTGCTGGAAATATTCCAAAACAAGGGGTGATAACAATTATTATATTTGTACCGAGTGCCGCCATAGATTGATGCCAGAATCAATTTTTATCCCCAAAACTAAAAACACAACTCGCTACAAATCTAAACGGTGGAAACAAAAATCTAAAAAACGTAAGTTATCAGCTTATAATCGACTAGCCTCTTCTGAAACTAAAATTTTTTAGACAACATACTTTAAATTCACTTCCACCTCTACCATTACGTGATTTAATCACGTAATCCAGCCCACCTCTTTATTGATTGATAGATCCCGTGCCTGTCCGACGAAGTTTCATGCATAGAAAAAGTGAACATGGATCCCGTGATCGAGTCACGGGATGGTAGAGGGTGAGAGGGTAAGTACGTAGTCTGGGATCAAGTCACAGGATGGTAGAGAGTGAGAGTCAGACTTGGGTTTAAGAAGAGATCTACTTTATAAATTAAGGGAAAACTATGAAAAACATTGTATTTATTATTGCTCTGTGCATTAATTTTTTAGCACAAGCGCAGTTACTGGTTGTAACCGTTAACAGTAAAGGCCATGTAAAACCTTTATCTGATGAATTGATGCAAAAACATGGCAAAGACATTCTTAAAATACTTTTAAAATACACCTGGCCATCTTGTATAGGGCATGACTTAACAGATAAAGAAAAAAAAGAATTGTTTGCCAATAAATCTGGGGCAGAAAGAGATTTTGTTAGTAAAAAATTGAAAGAATTGAACAAAGCCTTAGATGTTGTTTTTATTCCTACAACGCTCTATGAGTTATATGTAATATATGTTTATACAGAACATGAATTAGAGCATTTCGAGTCTGATGATCATGATGATTTTGAAGTTTGGGTTGATCTTTTACCTATTTTAAATCAAACAAAATCAGAAGTAGAACAAAAAATACAAGATAAAAAATTAAAAAAAATATCTCCCGCTGAGTACGTTAAAAGAGAAATAAATGAAGAGTTCGGTAAATACAATAAACGTATTTTTGAACCTGTAAATATTGATGTATCAGCCGAGATTAATGTTTTGATGGTACAACAAAAGTTGGTTCACCTTTTAAGTGAATTTTATAAAATCAACAACCATAACTTAATTAATTTTGAACAAGCAATATTTCAAAAAAGAGAACAATTAAAAAATGATTTTTTTGAAAAATTTATTGACCTTGAAGAGAAGTTTTTTGAAAAAATTGGGAAGCAAGAAACTAGTTCAGAAGATAATACATATAAATTTTCAGTAGATAATACAAATTCAGTAGATAATACAGATAAAGATGATCAATATGAATATAACATTGAACTTTATAAACAAAGAGAAAATGAAGTACAAATTTTGAAAAAAACTATAGATCTAGAATATGAAGCATTTAAACAAAATAAAGGGTTACTTTTTAGAGGATCAACTCTTTTTGATGTCAAAAATATCCATCAAGATTATAAAACAGTTATAGCCTCTACTCTATATAATGTATCTGAACCGTTTTCTTTATCCTTTGGAAATTCACTGTTTGCAGGATATATAAATGATATTGGAGCATGCGCATATAATTATTTGGTTAGAAATAGTGGGTATGTATTATTTATTAATAAATTTGATTATGTAGATAATTATTGTTCTAATTTATTTTTTATATCTTCACTGGCTACTGAAACAGCAATCTTTGGAGAAGGAGAAGCATTTCACTCCCGTTCCAAGGCAGCCATCAAAGAAAAAAATCAGAAAGATGGTTACGGCGTAAGGGGAATGCTGGAATATTATGAAACGAATTTAGAGCCCAATGAAGATATTAAAAAATATTATTTAAAAGATCCTTTTGGTATTGTGTTGATTACCAGAAACCCATATCGTCAAGCTTATCTTTTTTCTAAATATTTTTTGGAAAATGTCGTGCTGCTCGGACATCCAAACGAAAATAATTTAACCTCTGAAGAACAAATAGGTATAGAAATATTAAAAAATCAAAAAGAAATAGCTCGTGAATATAAATTTCAAGATTGGTTTCCAAGATGGGAAAAAATGTATTTACAAAAAAAAGAAGCAAATAAACAAAAAGAAAAACTTGAAAAACAATTACCTGAAAAGAAACGCAAGCAACTTATCAACTTTCTTGACATCGCACAACTTGTCGCAAGCAAATCTCAAGCTAACGTAAAACCAACACACACAATCATCCATCAGCAACATGGAAAAACCACGCCACCATCAAACCAGTCAACAATACGAACATTGGAACTCATGAAAGCTGTGTCCCAAAAACCCAAAGGAATTAAGGTAAAACAGTAAGGCTATGCATGACTCAGAAGCTGCCCCTTTATTTTTGCATTGATAAAAATGATAAAACCCGTATCCTGAAAAGTATAACTTTTTATAAAAGGGTTCTTATGAAACAACAGTCATCTGTGTCAATTTGCACAATTGGACTTGCTATATTTACCATGTTATTTGGTGCAGGAAATATTATCTATCCTGTTAAAGCCGGCATGATGGCTGGTGACAAAATTTATTTAGGATTTATCGGTTTTCTGTTAACCGGCGTTCTTTTACCTATTTTTGGTCTGATTGGTATGATTCTTTTTGATGGTGATTACCAAGCTTTCTTTGCACGCATTGGCAGAGTTCCCGGTTTTTTGGCTATTTTATTTTGTATGTTTATCATTGGGCCAATGCTGGTCATGCCTCGTTGCATTACCGTACCTTACGACATGCTTTCACCATTTTTCCCGCAGATCAGCTTGCCCGTGTTTAGTGCTTTATTTAGCTTGCTGACCTTCCTGTTGACCTACAAAGAATCAAAATTATTTGATTTGCTGGGCAAATATATGAGCTGGGTTTTGATTGGGTCACTGGGATCTATCATTGCAATCGGAATTTGGTTTGGTCAAACGCTGCAACCGCAACCATTGCCAACCAGCATCATCTTTTTTGATCAAGTGCTTCAAGGATTCCAGACTCTTGATCTGATTGGTGCATTATTTTTTGCATACGTGATTGTCCGCCTCATCAAACTGAACACGCGTCAAGAAGATCTTTCAACCAAAAAAATTGCGCTCATGTGCCTAAAAGGCGGAATCATCACAGGCGCACTCATGACTGCATTTTATCTTGGATTTGGATTTTTGGGAGCGTACTACGCGCACCTGGTAAACGCAAACATGAATGGTGCTGAAATTTTTAGAACCATCACACTCAACGTTGTTGGACAACATGGCGTTATGATTTTAATTATTTCTGTTATCATCGCGTGCCTTTCAACACTACTTGCGCTTACAACAGTATTTGCTGAGTACCTGCGTCGTGATCTATTCCACAATAAAATTAGCTATATCCATAGCCTCATGATTACACTTACGGTCACCACCATCATTTCCAACTTTGGCCTTAGCAATATTTTGAAATGGGGTATGCCGGTTATTAATTTTGGATATCCAATCATTGTAGCAATCACCCTTTGCAACATTGCTTACAAACTGTTTAATATTCAAACTATTAAACTACCGGTGCTGATAACCACCATTGCAATGAGTGCAATGTACATCGTGCCACATTTACGATACGTATAAAAAATAGAATATAAATCACATGTTTAATGAATTTTGTTTTATCGCACAAATTATGATCATCACGGCAAGCACCATAGCGCTTGCCGTGATAGGTAAAGAAGCTCTGGTTGCCTACGTAGGACTTCTGTTTGTCATGGCTAATATTTTTGTCATCAAACAGATCAATTTATTTGGCTGGACGGTCACCAGCAGTGATGCGTTTATCATTGGTGTTGGCCTGAGCCTTAACATTCTCCAAGAATTTTGGGGCAAAGAGTCTGCACGAAAAGCAATCATTATCAGCTTTGCACTATCATTAATTTATTTAATTATTGGCGCATGCATCAATGCATACATTCCCTCAAGTGAAGATGAAGCACACGCACACTTAGCATTCATCATGACACATACCACTCGAATCATCATTGCGTCGTTTATATCGTATTTAGTCACGCAAGCTATCGATATTCAAGTGTACGGACTCCTCAAAAAACAAACTGGTGGTAAATATTTCGTCATCAGAAACTATTTTGCACTTTGCTTATCTCAGCTCATTGATACCATACTTTTTAGCTTGCTCGGGCTATGGGGCATTGTTGCAAGCATAGGAGATATTATTTTAGTCAGCTACAGCGTCAAACTATTTGCAATTTTTTGCATGTCTCCTTTTCTCATGGTAGCCAAAAAAATAATCGGTTCAAAAAAAGAAAGTTAAAAAAAAGAGATCATCAAATTTTGTATGATAATCTCTTTTAACTTTTTATAAATTTAAAATTACAGTGTCTGATCGCCAGGATTACGCGCTAAAGCCTCTTGCGCAGACCGCTTCATTTTTTTGACATTCAATCTAGACTGAGATTTAACAAGACCTACAAAATCTTGTATTGTATCATCGCCATTATTTAATATCTTCGAATATGCGCAAGCAACAGATTGTTTCTTACGAATCCTCTGTGCATGTACCACAACACGATTTGCAGCTGCACGTGCTCCTTGAGCACTATCTTCGATACTATTATTCAGTCTATCAAGAGCATAAAAAGCTTCATTACGCTCCTGAACAGTTGCCTCAGGATTCTTGAATACTCTTCGATATTTTTTTAATAATCTCATCCGCAAAACATCTCGTTTGTCCATTTCCGCAGTATCTATTTCCTCGCTATCAGACTGAGAAGCTTGCATCAAAACTGAACACATTAAAAAGAAACTAAACAAAATATTGTTGGTCATAATGTACCCCTCAATATACCAAAATGTTACGATTATAATGTCTCTAAAATTGGCAGCATATTGCGCTGCTTACGATCTTGATCTTGCAAAGCCTCAATGATTTCATCCAAGTCGCCTTGCATAATAAATTCAAGCTTTTGCAAAGTCAATTCAACCTGATGATCAGTTACTCTATTTTGTGGATAATTGTAGGTTCTAATTTTTTCTGATCGTTCGCCAGTTCCAATTTGCTCTTTGCGATCTTTTGCTTCTTTGCTGCGTTGTTGCTCTTGCGCATGTGCCAAAAGTCTGGAACGAAGCATTTTCATTGCTTTTGCTTTATTTTTATGCTGAGAACGTTCTTCCTGGCAAGCGACTGCAACACCGGATGGAATATGGGTCACACGAACTGCAGAGTCAGTTGTGTTAACGTGCTGACCTCCAGCTCCGCCAGAACGATAGACGTCCACTCTTAAATCTGATTCATTAATCTGTATGTCAACATCATCAGCCTCAGGAAGTACAGCTACTGTTGCTGTTGAAGTATGTACACGTCCCTGGGTTTCAGTGGCTGGTACTCGCTGAACACGATGCACACCAGATTCCCACTTTAACTGACCGTATACATGTTTGCCAGAAATATGCACAACAACTTCTTTGTAACCACCTAAATCAGTATGGCTTTCACTTTCAATAGTTGCTTTCCAACGTCTTTTTTGAGCATAAAGTAAATACATTTTGAGCAGATCTGCTACAAACAATGCGGCTTCTTGGCCGCCGGTACCTGCACGAATTTCCAGGAATGCACTTCGCATACTCATGTCATCTGCAGGATACATCAAATCATCTTGCTCTTTTTCAAGGGCAACTAAGCGAGCCTTAAGATCATCCACTTCCTGAGCAAACATTGCTACTAACTCAGGATCTTGCTCACCAGATAATTGTTGTTGCGCATCCAGAAGCATCTGCTCTGCTTGTTTTTTTTCTGAGTGAACACGCAAAATATCAGTTATAATTGATACATTGCGTTGCAGTTCTGCACGCTCTTTGGTGGATGAAAAATTACCCTGTATAACCTGTTGTTCTAACTTTTTATACAGTGCTTCTAACTGATCCCATTTTGTAAACATTCAGATATCCTGAATCGCAAAAAATAAAGACTATTTTGCGTAACGTTTTTTGAACTTTTCAATTCGACCAGCTGTATCTACATATTTTTGTTGGCCTGTGAAAAATGGATGACAGCTTGAACACAATGTTGGAGTGATTGTTTTTTTAGTTGATCTTGTTTCAAATGAGTTGCCACAGCTGCATGTAACATTAACTTTGAACAATTCTGGATGAAAATTTTGTTTCATAAAATTATACCTTTTATCGATTCTTATGTACTTGTATTGCCAAGTCCACAACCTTTTCAGCCAAAAGCTCAAGCCAAAGCATGATCAAAGTTAAGGACACAAAGAAGAAAATAACTATTTTAGTATCGCTCAAATCACGATTTTTGTCAAAATCTATCTTCGAAAGATTTCGACTACTTGTCAAAATTAAACACCATAATTTTGATCTTCACGCCTTTGCATGCCTTGCGTGTCTGATAAAAGAGGTTGATTTAATTTTTTCTCTCTAGAATCATCCAAATTGCTATCACATTCATTTGGACACCAACCAGAACCATGATCAGAACCATCGGGACTTAGTGTAACATTTCCAAAACCTCTATAAAATTTTTTATTTATGGAAGCAATTTGCTCAACATCTTTAATCCATTCTTGAATAACATGAACACGACGTTGTTCTTTAGATAAACCGTCACCATTATCATCATCAAAACCTAAATCATGATCGCGCATTGTTCTTGCAACTAAAGCAGATTGCTCAACAGAATATCTTTCCTGCTCAACCGGATTTTGCCTTGGCTTTTGCTCATTTTGAAACCACATCCAACAAAACAAGCAAGACAATTTATGCCACATACAACACCAATATTTTCATTTTAAAATTATCTCAATCATACCAACCTAAGCGTAAATCTAGAGATTTACCAATGGTAAACTACCATCAAACTAACCAAAAGAATAGGTACAACCCAATTTTTATGATTACGCCGATTTGGCAAATGGCCTCAAGGACCCAACATTCTGATCTTCAAATTTTGGAAACCTATCATCTATTGGGTGCAACGGAGCCTGAGGATTGGGAGAATTGGATGGACTTTGACGCTCAAGATCTATCGTAAGATTTTTTGGTTTAACCCGCTCACGAGAGGCTGACTTTGCTTGATTTTCTCGATTTGCTTGATGCGCTGCCTCAGATGAAACACCTACAACCATTAAAAATAGACCAACAAAAAGTTGAAGCTTTTTCATAAAACCCTCCATTTTAAAGCATAATCATAGAATAACAGAATAACGTTGCCCAAAAAAAGATTTACGCAAACAAAAAGAACCCTTGCAAACATTACTGCTCAGCAAGGGTTCTTTTAAAAAATTATAATTTTAGTTAAGGTTGTTCCGGAATAGGGGCCATTGTGGTGCCGACCAGTGGGCCTTGAACAACTTGCCTTAAACGACGTGGTGATTGAATGGCTACTGGTTCATCGTGAGCTTGTTCATCACTGGAAGATGGCTTGGATAATTGAGCCAATTGAGCCGCTCTAGCTGCAGCAAGTTGCCTTCCCATTTCTGCCCTCTTCTCCTCCGTATAATCCTCTGTCCATCGGCGAGAACCGCGAGGACTTTGTTGGCCATTTTCTACCTTTGGATCTTGGGACCCAGCATCAGTTGGCGCATTGTTGCCATCAGAACCATACATAGCACCCGTCATCAACATAAAAAGCAGCTGCCATATTTTTTTCTTCACACTTTTCCCTTTTCACATTACATATTTATCCCAAAGAATACCTAACTATATCCAAGCCCTAAAGGAAATCAAATGATATGATGCCATAAACCTTATGACTACGATCTAAGCCACCTTAAAAGCAAGGCACAACAACACGCACAACAACTGTCATTTGGCTGCTGTGTCGTTTGCCCAGCAGAGCCTGAATTGAAATCATCACCAGATGTTTCAGAAGCACTTGAAATTTTTCTTATTCTCTCACGTGGATAAGGATGGTCAGCCCTGCATGATGGAACATGATCACGCTGAGATTGTTGCTGATCCCGCAAAAAACTGTCCAACAAATCAAGCTTAGGCTGCACAGGAAGCCCAAATTCTTGCACGTCACGGGCAAAAGAAACTCTTCGATTTTTTTTATTAGTTCTTTCAGGTGTACACTTCAGAGATCCGACAGAAGTTTGATCGTTTTCATGCACCGGTTGATGCACAGATAATTCATCTTCCAATGTACGGGCCAAGGTTGCTCCAAAAGGATCTGATACCATAGATGATTCCAAGCTTCTACCCACTGGACTAAACTGCGCATTTGCAAAAGAAGATAATCCTGGAACAGGTAATGTTTCCTGAACAGGCCCAGCTACTTGAAACTCAAAAGGAAATGCTGCATCAAACAATCCACTTTGCAATCCAATCAAAAGAACCAATCCAACCATTTTAAATGATTTTTTTAACAACATCCAATAAACCCCCTGGCTATAGTTATTTATTAAAAATGATCTTTGTGCTTTTTTTATATTAAAAAGAGAGTGCACAAATGTACACCCTCTTTTTAAGTTTTATTTACGATTTAGTTTTATTTACGAAGTGAAGCTTGAAGAGTTTTTTTACGCAAACGAATTGATATCGGCGTAATCTCAATGAGCTCATCTGGACGAATCCATTCCATACACTGCTCAAGTGTCATCGTGCGATGAGGTGGCAGCTTAACCGCGTCATCAGTACCCGATGCACGCATGTTGGTTAACTTTTTCGTCTTGCATGGATTAACATCCAAGTCATTATCACGGGAATGTTCACCAATGATTTGACCTGCATATACTTTTTCTGCTGGCTGAACAAACAAGATTCCGCGCTCTTGCAATGTATCAAGCGCATATGCTGTTACTTGTCCGCCTTCCATAGAAACCAAAGCACCTTTTAGACGCTCATGAATTTCACCTTTGCATGGACGATAGCCCAAGAAGCTCATATTCATGATACCTGTTCCACGCGTATCAACCAAGAACTGCGATCTAAAACCAATAAGTCCTTGTGATGGAATTTCAAATTCAATACGAGAACGGCCATCATGAAGAGGCTTCATATTAACCATTTCACCTTTTCGAAGACCCATTTTTTCAATAACAGATCCACGATATTGTTCTTCAACGTCAATGGTTACAAGCTCAAACGGTTCTTGTTTCACACCATCAATAGTTTTGTAAATAACCTCTGGCGCAGAAACTTGAAGTTCAAAACCCTCGCGACGCATATTTTCAATCAAAATTCCAAGGTGCAATTGACCGCGACCTGCAACTTTAAAAACCTCTGCTGAAGATGTATCTTCAACGCGAAGCGCAACGTTTACTTTAAGTTCTTTTTCTAACCGTTCACGAATGTGACGAGAGGTTAAAAGCTTACCCTCTTTTCCATTAAACGGAGAATCGTTGACCGAAAAATACATGATCAATGTTGGTTCATCAATTTTTACATAAGGATGCGGTAACGGTTTACCCAGTGCACAAATCGTTGCACCAAGTTCAGGTTGCTGCGTAAAACCGGTAAAACTTACAATGTCACCATACGATGCCGATTCAACTTCAACTTTACTGACACCCAAAAATTGCCAAATTTTAGTCACACGCATTGGTTGGCTAACTTTGTCATCTTTACACATGATAACCTGGTCACCCACTTTAAAGCTACCGCTAAAAACACGACCAATAGCTATCGGTCCCAAGAAATCAGAATGGCTCAAGCTGGTGATGAGCAATTGCAAAGAAGATTCTTTTTCTTTTGGTGCAGGAATTGTTTTAACAATCGTGTCCAGCAACGGCTCAAAATTATCAGTTAATTTGGTATGATCAGTGGTCATGAACCCCATACGAGAAGATCCGTACAACGTTGGAAAATCTAACTGAGAATCATCAGTTACTAAATCCAAAAATAAATCGTAAATTTGTTGCTCTGTTTGTTCAATTTGAGCATCTTTACGATCAATTTTATTGATAACCACGATCGGTTTAAGACCAAGACCCAATGCTTTTTGAAGCACAAACCGAGTACCTGGAAGCACACCCTCAGCAGCATCAACAAGCAGCAAAAATCCTTCGACCATCTGCAAGGTTCGTTCAACTTCTCCACCAAAGTCAGCGTGACCTGGGGTATCAACGATATTGATTTTGAAACCTTTGTACTCAATACCTGTATTTTTTGCAAGAATGGTGATACCACGCTCTTTTTCAATCGAATCAGAGTCCATAACGCGACCTTGCGCGTTTTCAATTGTACCTGATTGTTTCAGCAACTGGTCAACCAAAGTTGTTTTTCCATGGTCAACGTGGGCGATAATCGCAATATTGCGAAGTTGAGAACTATTTGACATAAATAAACTTTACATGTTTTAGGAATTCGTCAGAAATAATAACCTGTTTTAAAGGTAGCAGATTTAGCAGCAGCTGTCCATTCTATACCAAAGCGGATAAAACTATACGATCTTCTTAGGTGTTATAGCAGCAATAGCTGCTATAGCCGTATTCACTTGACGAGTTCTGCCATCAGGCCCAGCAACCGTGACAACCGATGGCTGACAAGATTCATTACAACAATACAAACAACACAAGCTTGTCAACAAACAACCATAGCAACAATAACGCCCACTTTCTCGAGCACCTTCTTTAGCAAGCCAAAGATTCCGGTTAAACTCATCCATTCTCTCCTGTTGCTCAATCCTCTCCTTTTGCATTGCAATTTCATCATTGCCAAGCAAAGACTCACTTCCTGAAGCAATCATCAATGTCATTAAAAAAAACAACAATCGTGCTGAACTTACACGCATAGAACCCCTAACCTAAATTCAAGAAAAACTTTATACATAACTATAAAAGCATATAAAAACTGAGCTCTTATATGCTTTTATAGTTATCAAGTATACTGTAAAACAGAAACCTTTGACAAATTTTTCGCCTAAAAATCAAAGGCTCTAGGCTACTTCCCAAAGGCCTATTTGTTCATCAAAGCTTTCATAACTTGGTGCTCTTTTTGCAAATCAGATAAAAATCTTACATCAGTTGGCATAGATTCATAGCGGTTATACAGCGCGGTATAACGACTAAGCGCTTTTTGTGCTTGAGCCTTTTGCTTCTGGGTCAAACCTTTTTTCCATGCTTGTACCGATTTAAAAAAGACCTGCTCTGCAACATAATCACGATAGAAAGAATTCCATTGATCCATGATCATTCGAGCATTACTCACCGCCTGCATCATCAGCTCATGTTCACGCTTTGCACCTGGACGAGCGCTATAATCACGATACAGCTCATCGTACATCGCAAAAAAATCTGCCATAAATTCTGCTTGCTGTTTGTTTAAGCTCTTTTTCCATGCAACAAATCGAGCATTAAAATCGCGCACTTGTTTCAAATCCAATGCAGCTTGCGCGGACAAAGCCTTGTTTGACGTAGGCTTTGCAACCACGAAACTCTGTAATTCATAATGTTGCAAAGCAACCATGCACACTAACAAATAAATACTTTTCATCAAACGTTCCTAGATTTTATAATGTCTTGAATATATGTACCAGATGCATTGATTGAATCTGCAGGATCTACAAGATCAAGCCTGTCATATGGAGCAAAATGAGTTGTGCCTGGAGCAGCGTTCCATTCTGAGTAAAAATCTTTATCGTTGGTTATACCCCAAAAATAAACAGCCTTAACTGAAATACCCTTTTCTCGAGCAACTTGACAAGCATACAGCGTCATATCGATAAACTGACGCTTTGTGTCCGGATCATCGGTATTGCATCCAGTTTCCACCACATAAATATCTTTGCCTTCAAATGCCTTACTGGTTTCTACCAATGCCTCCAAGGCAGCCTCAAAATCGATTTTTCCCGCACAATTATCACCTTCAGGCGCCCACAAGTTGAAATAAAGCCCCGGATAGATACTCAACGCAATTCCATCGAAATACTGCATGTGGGGTTTCATGAGCGAAACAAACTTACCATTGTACATACTGTGAGCAATTTTACAGATACCAAGCTCAAAGGTTCTTCGCGGATCAACCATGCTCGTATGCTTTGGTTTCATCGATTTCCACTGATGCGAAACAAGAACTTTGATATCTCGACGTTCTTCTTCATTTAATTCTTTAACTTTTATGGCAACGGCTACCTGCGCATCAACAATATTTTTTAAATATTGTTTTTGGTCGATACCACAGCTAAAAGGAGGAAGCGTTCCCCTTGCAACCCTGAATGCAAACCCAAGAGGCTGACTTATTGGGCAAACATGCGTTACACCCGGACACAACTTAAGAATTGCTATGCAATAGTTGGCAAACCAATCGATATGCTCTGTTTCTTCAAATAAATTAGGAATGGCAGCAGGATTAGCATAATGATGAAAGAACAACAATGGATTACCAAAATCATTAATAAAATAAGCCTGTTTTCTCAATTTATTACTATCAAGGTTCTTATTACTATCAAGGTTCTTCTTAGAACGAGGAACCATAACATCAGTTGCTTCTAAGGAAAGTCGTACACTGGGCAAGCCATTTTTGCAGCCCTGCTGATTCAAAACACCCAACTCTTTGACCTGCTGGACCATTGCTCTTTTATATGCATGAGTAAATTCTTTAACTTCTTTTGCCTGCTCGGTCACGCTTCCTCCACACTCAGGACAAGCAGTAATGCTCAACTGATTACCCGATCGATTGTGGGCAACATTGGTCAATATTTTATTAATTTTTGCAGAGTCAGCATCAAGCTTTAGTTCTGCAGGTTTGGTTGTATGCCAATTTTCACAAACATAGTTGGGAAGTGAGTCCAAAGCATAAAATACTTTTTCAGGATTTTTAAGCATTTTTTCAGCTTTATCTACCGGCATTTTTTGAGCAAGCATCTGAAGCCGTGATCGAGTATAATTAGGGTTCACAGTGTTATCAGTTTGATGGGTCTGGGACATCGAAGTACCCACACTAATCACAAAAGGTTTTTCTGGATCATCAGTTAAAACCCCATAACTTTCAATCGCCGACGGAAAACCAACACCTTTCTGCTTAAAATCTTCACCTGAATCTTCATCTTGTGGATACACTATTAAATCATCTGTTACTATAAATTTATCTTTTTTTGCTGCTGGCACCAAATATTGCCCAGAAACAATCACCATCAACAACCATACCAAAGCTTGATTGTTCATCCCTTTAATTTTCATATTGATTCCTCATAAAACTCCTTTTTTTTTAGACTCTATTTTTCCATCTGCATACAACCACAACTCCAACTTTTTTACAAGAGCTTTCAAACTTGTTATTCTTTAAGAATTAAGATATAATGCTTATAGAATAACGTTTTTTCGAGGTGATCCATGAAATTAAAATCTGTTTTTTCTCTAATTCTTACGATCGTAAACTTCAACCTTAACACACAAAAAAATCCTCTCAATCAGCCCGCTCCACTGTTTACTGCTCAGGCGGTATTTCCTGACGGGTCGGTGCGCCATTTTGATCTTGCAGATTACATTGGCCAAAACATCGTGCTCTACTTTTATCCAAAGGATAATACGCCAGGATGCACCATTCAGGCAAAAAAATTCCGCGATGGCATCGAAAAATTAAATAAAGCAGGCATCATGGTCATTGGAGTAAGCTGCGATTCAATCAAATCACACCTTAAATTCCAAAAGAAACATGCCTTGCCATACCCACTCGTGTCTGACTCTCGGTGGAAACGTTCAATCTCAAAGGCATACGGTGCTGCAGGATTTTTATACAGTCAAAGAAAAACATTCCTAATCAACCAAGATGGGATCGTATTTCAACTATTTGACCATGTCGATATCCACAACCAAATCGATGATATTTTGCATAGTTTCACATCACAAAAAACAACCAAATAGAACTACTACTGCGCTGTATCAGCATAAGCATGTTTTTACAGAAGATGAGTGATAATGGCTCAGATCCAGATCGCCACCATTTTTCATTTTTTGTAAAAACGTTAAAATCATTTTGTATATTAATGCCATTTTTTTAAAATAAAAGTTAAACCATGAATTTAAAGAAAATAGTCTTTTTGTTTTTTAGCCTCGCTTGCTTGCCCTCAATCCAGATCAATGCAGCACTCACACCAAGCACTGTTTCCTCTGCTGCTTGTTGCCGCCCACTAGGTGCAGTAGCTCAACGCGCACCAAATCATTTTTCATGCGAGAGCTTTGCACAACAAGGAATTTATCTACCACCATGCGATAAAGCACAAGCAAGATTATGGCACGGCATTTTACAAGACCCTGAACTTCAAGGTGATCAACCAACATCAAGCTGGTCACCAGGAGCACTTACAGCAGCAGTTGGAATTGGTGCCGCAGGAACGATGACTCTATACAACCTACATCAATTACGAAATGCACGACAAAGAGCAGCTGACAAAGCCCTAGAAGGCGAAATAGATTTTCAACGACCACCAACAATCGTAGAAGTTCCAGCGCAACAACCAACACCAAAAATTATTGCACCAGTTGCATCAACTCCTTGGTGGAAACAATCCATTATGCCAGCAGCAGCAGCCTTCGTAAGCGGTGGACTGGGATCACTCGCTGCATTTAAACACCTACAAAATCAACCTCATAACGCAGCAACTGCTTCTCATCTATCAGAACTTCCTCTAAATAATCTTCTAGATAGAGAGGACTCTGATTTTCTTCCAACAACTCGTAGCACAGATTCAACCCAAGAAAAATGGAAAAAAATCAACGGCCAAGTTGCTTTACTCGACGAATTAAGAAGAAAAGGGTTTCATCCAACTATGGACGATGATTGGAACATAACAATACCAGTCGAAGAACAAGAAGCATTTAAAAAAATTCATAGCCCCCAAAAAACTCCTCGAACTCCTAAAACTTCTTACAGCACGCAACACAAACAATCATTTGCGCCTTTTGAACCCGACACATACACCCAAGATCCAATGCCAGCAACTGCAGGTCATCCACAAGAAGAGCCAACAAACGAAACAGTTGCGGTCACTCTGCCATTACCTCAACAACCTAAGGTTCAAGCAACACAAAAAAGTAAAGCACCAACAGTAAATAAATACGAACAAGCTAATCAACAATATTTAACTACAATTAAACAGCTTAATGCTACCAGTTCACCTAGCAAAAACAAATTGGTTCTTCTAGATGCAACCATAAAACTATTTGAAAGAAAATTACCTGAAAGAAATAATGAAAAGGATCCTACATCTGAGATTTTCGAAATCTTTAAACAAAATCTTACAGATCTTAAAATGAAACGTGACGCATTAAAACAACAATTAACACAAACAGCACTTTCTAGGTCATATACAGCACCAGCCAAATCATCCTTGTAACAGCCCATCTAAATTTCAACGCCTACATTTAAAATAAGGTTACAACTGATCATGACTCCAAAAAAATTGTTCCTTTTTATAGGACTGACGCTCATCAGTGCTCATACTTATCCAAGTTCATTGGGACGTTTTTTTGCGGGCATGTCAAAAACAACTGCATCTGCTGTACGTACCGGCACGTACTCTACGCGGTACAACATGCTCAAGGACCTTACAAGCTGCAAGAAAGCAGTAACTCCATGCGTATACCCACTTAAACAGATCCTTGACTCAACTTTTACCAAAATAACGCATCTACAAATTTACAACATAGTACTTTCTGTTTTCAGCAAAAAACCGGAAATACTCAATAGATTAATTATTGCGCATAGTTTACCTAAAACACAGATCCCTAAAAGTATCATCAAGCATACTCCCATACTGACTCAACCATCACTCCTGAGCAAATTCACCAGCTATTTCAGAAAAGCTCCTGAACCAACGCTCGCTCAAATGGTATACTTTCTTGCGTACAACAACGGAAAGATATCCCCTTGCCAGTACCCACTCAAAGTTGTTTTAGAGCGCCTGAAAAAACAAATTCCTGATCCAGAACTTTACAAACAATGCATTATTTCCTTGTGCACGACCGATAAACCAACTTTACAAGAACTGATTGATACTCAATTAAAATTACAACAACGTAGCCTTAAAGAGATCAACCATGCTCAACAACTCGTTCAATACGCTGTACCAACAACTACAATTCCTGTCGCAACAGAAACAAAATTACTCGCAACAACTCCAACACTTTCTGCAATCATTACATCAAGCAAAAATTGGACGCGCCCTTACGGCAATTCAGCTTCAGTCAACCCTTCAGAACCAATAATGAACCTGACACCAACTACAAACAAACCTCACGCTGCTTACCATCAAATGAGTACTGCTCCAAAAATAGAAGGTAACACCGTCTATCCATGCATTGAACACCACGCATCAAGCAAAGATTGGACGCGCCCTTACGGCAATTCAGCTTCAGTCAGCCCTTCAGAATCAATCATTAATCTAGCACCAACAGCAAATAAATCTCATGCTGCTTACCATCAGATGAGTACTGCTCCAAAAATAAAAGATATCGCGACATCAAACAATGCTGCTCCACAAGAGCTTACCTGCACAACATCGCAAAACACATCCCTGCGAGCAACAAGCAATCATGCAATAACCCCAAGCGCTCAATTATGTAATAACGGTTCAGAATCTATCCATCCAAGCATAATTGAAATAATTCCAGCACCAAGAGCTATTCCATCAAACAATGCAGCCATAAAACAGTATGATTACGAAATATTTTTGCCCGACAATCATGCAACAACTCCCGCACTTACCAACAATAACTTATGCCTACCTGACACAACTAAAGCCTTACCAATGCAACAAGCATACAATCTTGAGATCGATGGTGCCCAAAAACTCTTAAAATTTGCAAAACCTTACCCCATTGAAACTAAACTTTTGGCGACACCAACTAAACTTTTAACCGAAAACACGCAACCAACTGTTACCTTTGCGCAAGTTCAAAAAGCTCTCAATCAAGAGATCACCCATGCTCAACAGCTCCTTCAATACGCTGTACCAGCAACTACAATTCCAGTCGCAACAGAAACAAAATTATCGAATTTTTCATTACATTCATCTACCAACTACAAACTGCCTGCAGCTGCAGCAATTGGTGGTATGGGTGCATACGCTTGGTATCACAACAATAAACCAGAATCTGTCACACCGCCAACAACGATAGTTCCTACCAACTGGCTCACTTGGGGAGCAATAGGTGCAACGGGCGCTATAATCTATAAAATTCTTTATGGTACACAAAAAGAAGAAAAACCTACTGAACCTGAAATAATAGAAATCAATGATACAACAAAATCAACGCTACAAGATGATATCGAAGAAATAGATTTAATGTTATTAAATCCAATAATGATTCAAGATGATACCGAAAATGATATCCACGATGATATGAATGAAACACCTATTGAAATCAACAAATCTATGATTCAAGTCAACACAGACCAATCAACCAGTCAACCCCAAGAATGCCCAAACAATGAATTGGACACAAATCATACATCAACGTCACGTCCAGCTAAAAAACGAACCATGTTTTCTGCTGCATTGTTTAATCTTGGAGTAACAGGAGCTATAATCTACAAGATGCTTTTCGGGAGCCACAAAAAAGAACTCACTCCAAAGCACGAAATTGTAAAAACTAACAGCAAGCAATAAAACATAATGGTTGATGAGTTATTTTCTCATCAACCACCTCTTGCGATCTTAAAAATTATTTGTTACAGACATTGTGTTCATAAGCTTCAAAGCTTTTAATGCATGCTCTACAAGCCTGCGCACAATCCTGACACACAATTTTACAATCATCATCAGATCCAGCGCCACCGCAAGCATCAAAGCATGCGGTATTTTTTTCTACTGCCTTTTCAGCTGTTTTTAAAGATGATTGACATGCTGCAATACATTTACTGTCAGTACACACCTTCAAATGTTCATGACATGCAGCAATAATAGGCATCAGAACTTCTTTAACATCTTTAGCTGGTTGAATACATGCCTCTTTTGGCACTCCACCCTTCACATACTGCTCACACATTTCAGCTGACCGCGTAAGCTTAGGGATAGCCAAATGACATAATTGTTTGATCTCTGCACACATAAACAACTCCTTTTTTTTTATTAGTTCATACACACTGCTAACCTAAAACTCAAAGGTCTACTTGTCAACTCAACTTAGTTAACTCTTCCACATCCAGTACAAGGATGCTCCTGACCTTTTGTTTCTACCTGAGCATGATTCAACATAGTTGTTTGATCGATAGCATCTTTGAGGCCATAGGCAATCTTACCTGCATTCCCTTCTGCCCAAAAATGTACATAGATTAATCGGGGTTGTTCATGAATCATATGATTATGAATCGCCACGACATTGATACCCGCTTTTTTCAAAGTTTTTACAACAGGTTGCACTTCATCTTCAAACAGAGAAAAATCACCATCGACAACTGCATGATCATGGGTACCACCAAAAGCTATCCAACTATTAATTCCCATATTTTTACCCACCGGACAACCACAACTCGCTTTAATTTTTCTGCCAATCACCATTTTAAACATTCCGTCTTTTGCCGTACCTTTGACCGGAATAATTTTTTCAATTGTATCTCCATCAATTGCATGTCGTGTTGGTAAAGGTTGTTGGTCCTCTTTTACTGCATTGATCATTGCCTGTTGCATCGCATAAATGCCCGCAGCAACATCCTTGAGTGTCCCCTCAACCTCTATGTGCATAAAATAAATATGGGGTTTATCGCCAAAAAAGTGATTGTGAATTGCGGTAATTTTAATGCCATGTTCCAATGCAACGTTCATCACTGCGTGCAGTTCATGCTCAAGCAGCGCCCAATCACCCATTGCCATGATCTCAACAGCTTTTTTGATTCCCTTTTGAAAACCAATCCAAGTTGCCAATCCCATAAATGGATTCACTGAAAAACCGTGAACCGAAACATCTAAATCAGTACGAGCTATCGTAATTTTAAAAACACCCTCATCAGCAAAAAACTCTGCTTTTCTACCAAGAACACCTTCAACATAGGCTTGCGCTTGCTCTATGGATATCGACGAATGATGCATCACCGTTTTGACATAGAACTTTTTGTATACGCCAAACCCGATCACCGCAATCAATGGCAATATCAATAGTAATGCATAGATAAATCGCTTCATATTTATTCCTTTTATTTATTGTAATCAATCTTAAGATCAACAGTGCTATCACACTAGCACAGTTCAAACCAAAAAAAACCCCTATCTTGCCTCAGTCAAATGAAGCGCTCATGAAGCATTTAACTGCGCTAAGAACCATAAAAGCATTGCGAAAGCTCAAGTAAAATTTGTAGAATATTGTCAACATGGGGTTACAGTTCCAAAATGAGGGGTTTTCTATCATGAAACAAATCGTATTATTTTTAAGTTTATTAACCATATGTTTGGAATCACTACCAAGCAGTGGACCAAACAGTCAATTACGCAGAAGAAGCAAAGAATATTTCCAACCTAACCCCACTGAACCATTTAGTCGAGCAAACAGCTTTCAAATGCCCGTCGTTTCCGCAACAACCACAGATGAAGCTTCTACTCAAGAATGGCTACAAAGGGACGATGAACCACCAAAAGCTCAAACAACACTAAGAAAAACACAATCAGCAATATTGAAAAACATGATTACTGCAATAAATATGCAACAAGCACGGACACCTGCACAGACACCTGTTGATGACCAAGATACTCCTCAAGGACGTTTACATCAGCGCCATCATCACCGACATGATACTGATGATGCTCCTCGCCCAGAACCTCAACGTAAAGTTGGTCTTTGTGGTTTAAAAACGGGCGCAGTATTCACTGCCTTCATGCTTATTGCAGGATTTGGTTGGACATCCTACGAAAATTGGTTGCTCAATGGCGCCGTTGGTGATTTAACTCGAACAACAACGCAACTTCTTGGAACCGTTGACGCAACAGTAAGTCAAGTAACAACACAACTTGGCTCGGTTACCAGCCAGCTAGGAACCCTTGATCAAAAAGTAAGCGATCTTGCTACAACTGTTGGAACCCTTGCGCAAACAATACCTACAACCGTAGGAAGCCTGCAAACAACAGTTGTTCAAGCAAACACTCTAGCAACAAGTCAAATTGCAGACCTTACACAACAATCTCGTGAACTTTCTGCCAACCTTGGCAACATTACCGGCGCTTTAAATGGATTGCAACAAATAATTCCTTCTGCTCTTACTCCAGCCCAAGAACAGATAGCAAGCCTTGGATCACAACTTACTGCAATTAATGGAACCATTGGAGGACTACAACAATTGGTAAATCCTTTAACCATGATAACGCCCTCACTCCTTGAACAAATACAAACCATTGGCTCTAATCTTGATGGAATCAAGTCACAAATCACAACACTCCAGACACTCGTTTCTGGAGGATTACCAACGTTACCAGTTACGTTACCAGCAATAACGCTACCCGTAGAACTTCCAACATTACCACCGGTAACAATTCCACCGATAGATCTTCCCAGGCCTTGATTTGTTGCAAGATCGCATTAACAATCTTACACAGCAGCTCAGTGGAGTTACCAAAACAATTGAAACACTCCAAAGCAGCATTGATCCATTAACAGCGGCAGTTCCTAATCTATTAATCAACATGGACTCTGTAATCTCTAGAGTAACCACAGTACAACAAATGATCCCTGATGCTATCACGCAACAGATGGCCACTTTTCAAAATCAACTGAATACAACCCTACAACAAGCCAACGAGTTAACCAGCAGTCAAATCGCAGATCTTCAACAGAATCTTGGTAATCTTTCTCACTCAATAGCATCGGTACAACAAATGATTCCTGACGCTATAGCTCAGCAATTGGGCGCCTTTCAAGATCAACTCAATACAGCTTTACAGCTAACCAATAATCTAACCGCCGATCAAATCATAGAATTCACTCAAAATCTTGGCAATGTTTCTCATTCAATAACTAACACACAACAACTCATCACTCAGTCAATTGCACAACAAATGGGCAACTTCGAAACGACATTCAATACCGCTCTACAACAAAGCAGCGAGTTAACCACCAGTCAAATTACAGATCTTCAACAAAACGTTGGTAATGTCTCTAATTCAATAGCATCCGTACAACAAATGATTCCTGATGCCATTGCACAGCAACTCGGCATTTTTCAAGGTCAGCTCAACACTGCTCTACAACAAACTAACGAATTAACTACCGGTCAAATCGCAAGCCTTCAACAAAACCTTGGCAATGTCTCGAACTCAATAGCATCCGCACAACAAATAATCTCTCAGTCAGTTGCACAACAACTGGGTATTTTTCAAGGGCAACTCAACACGACTATGCAACAAACTAACGAATTAACTACCGGTCAAATTGCAGATCTTCAACAGAATCTTGGTAATGTCTCGAACTCAATAGCATCCGTACAACAAATGATTCCTGGTGCTATCGCACAGCAAATAACCGCCCTTCAAAATCAACTTAATACCGCTCTACAACAAACTAACGAATTAACTGCCGGTCAAATCGCAAGCCTTCAACAAAATCTTGGTAATGTCTCGAACTCAATAACATCAGTACAACAGATGATTCCTGGTGCTATCGCACAGCAAATAACCACCCTTCAAAATCAACTGAATAGTGCAATGCTACAATCCAATAATCTAACCACAGCCCAAATCGCAAGCCTTCAACAAAACCTTGGCAATGTCTCGAACTCAATAGCATCCATACAACAGATGATTCCTGATATTATTGCACAACAAATGGGAGCTATTCAAAGTCAACTGAATACGATAACAACATACATTGCAACGCTTGGTCAGATGATTAGTGCACTATCATCAGTAACACTCCCCGTAACGCTACCTCCAATAACACCGATAACGACCCCGCCCATAACAATTCCTCATTTATTGGACGAACAACTCAATGAAGAATAAAAAAGGGCCACTCCAACTGGAGTAGCCCTTTAATTTTGTATGAAAAGATTAAGCCTTACGCTTCTTCTTCTTCATCACATTCTTCATCGTCGCATTCTTCATCGCCAAACATAGCTTCAAGTTCAGCTTCGTACGCTGCGCGGTCTGCTGCTACGCGTTCATCAGCTAGCTCTTGAAAGCTACCTTTTTTACCATCAGCCAAATCAAATGTCTGACCTTCAAGCAACTGCTCAGCAAGTGCCATTATTGCTGTCATTCTGTCAAATTCTTCCATTGGCACAATGACTGACACCGGAAGGCCGCCTTGCATAACGATCTGTAAATCCTCAACTGGAGTGAAAACAGTATCTTGCTCTTCAACTGAAACGATATTTTTATTATTTTTTGTCATAAAAGAACCCCTGCATTTTAAATTCAAAAACACCCCATAAAAGGGTGCTCTAACGCTTTTTTATCTCTATTTTTATTATACCACAGACAACAAATAAGCACAAACAAACCAAGGGGCTACTAGCTAGCCATTTAAATCAAATGATTCTAAATATTTTGGTATGATCACCGACCAGCCAAAGCGTTCTTCTATTTTCTTTTGCAGAGACTGACTGGAAGCGAGCTCTCCATGCGTTAAAAACACCTTTTTGGGAGCAGTTGCAAAAGAGCTCAGCCACTCCAAAATCTCGTTATAATCAGCGTGTGCTGAAAAAATATCAATGTTTTTGATAGTGGCATTAACCTCATAAGATTTGTCATGTATGGTTATGGTTTTTGCGCCATCAATAAGCGTACGGCCATTGGTACCAGGGGCACAAAAACCCACAAAAAGAATGGTGTTTTTGGCATCCGAAATATAATGCGCAAAATGATGCAATACCCTGCCCCCATCTGCCATACCACTTCCGGCAATAATGATTGCCGGGCCATGAGTACGACCAATCATTTTTGATTCTTGCACCGTACGCACATACTGAGCAACGTGACAAACATCCCTACAAAGATCTGGCGATAATTTGTGTTCATCAGGGAAAATACAGAGTAAATCGGTAACACTAATTGCCATAGGGCTATCTAGGTAGATAGGAAGGTCTGGAATAACTTTTTTCTGCTTAAGTTGATATAAACAGTAAAGAATGGTCTGAGTTCGTCCTACCGCAAAAGAAGGTATGATTAACACTCCATGTTGCGCAATCGCGCCATTAATGATCTCACCAAGCTCCTGCGTAGGGTCACCCTGCCCATGAAGCTCAGCTCCATAGGTTGATTCAAGCACCAAATAATCCGTTTGCTTAAGGTGAGGAGGAGATTTCATGATCATCTGATTAGGACGCCCCAGGTCTCCCGAAAAGGTCAACGTTTCTTTACCATCTGACACCACGACAAAATTGGAACCCAGAATATGGCCCGATTGAATCAACTTAATTTGGAAATTCCCTACCTTAAAAGGGGTATCGTACGCAATAACCTGAAAAAAAGTAAGCGCAGTTTCAACGTCCTTAACGGTGTACAACGGCAGGGCAGGAACTTTTAAGTGACCAGACTCATTTGCTTTTTTGGCATCCTCTTCCTCAATGGTTGCCGTATCTTTGAGCAGTATTTTGCATAATTCATACGTTGCCTGGGAACAATATACTTTGCCCTTAAAACCTTTTTTAATGAGCGCTGGGGCATATCCAGTATGATCGATATGAGCATGGGTGAGCACAACTGCACTGATCGTATGAGGCTCGATGGGAAACGTGTCAAAATTATGCTTCGTTTCTTCATGCTGCCCCTGAAACAAGCCGCAATCAACTAACATTTTGACATTGTTCTCTTCAAGCAGATACTTTGATCCCGTTACTTGCTGCGTGGCGCCCAAAAAAGTTATTTTCATTTTTTTAACCTACCTTAGATCTTCATTTTGATATACATAAAACATGTACAACAAAACGATTTCTCTTATCCATGGTTAAGCAAATTCAAAAACTTTTTCCGTTGCACGATCATTTTTTGGGTAACTTAGACTCATCAATGATGGCAAGCATTTCAGATAACTCAGTCTCAGGACCCGCAATGGTCATTGATGACGTGCATCCTGAGATAAAAACATAATCTTGACGATGAATTTCCAGTTCATCCCCATTTTCAGGCCTTGCCTTTTTCAATTTAGACCTCAGTTCAGGGCTAATCGCAGATCGTTTACGAGGAATAATGGCAACAGAAACTATAGTCTCTGTACCATAATTAGAAGATTCAGATTCTTTATATCTTACAGCCTTTACTGTTTCACTGGTACAGCAAATAAGGTGATAACCTCTATTTTCAAAAAATGATACAACTTGCTGCGCAACAATCAGTTCCCATGGTAGCTGAGAACCCAATGCCCTCACGATTGAACGAGACAGTGATGTTATTTCAAAGGACATCAATAAACCAATTGCTAAGCCCATTTTTTTGATCATAAAGCTTTCCTTATTTTTACCTAATTCGATTAAAGTTAGGTTATCATTTGGAATTTATTCAACCAAAAATTCAACTATTTAGCAATTAAGATTCTAATCGTGACATCAACTCTCGTTTTATTTTTTGAGCACTGTGAGCAATTGAAGTTTTTCCAGTATTTATCAAGCAATCATATTTTTGCAGCAAAGGTGCGATATAAACAACAGACTGGTCTTTGGTACTGAAAAATTGATTCATAATCCTTTTAAGTGCCAAAGAAACAATAAATCCATAATTATTTTTTAAAGCATCTTTATTTAAAATATCGATATGAGCATCACTTTTTTTAACTGATTTAAATTTTTTACAATATTCGGTAAATACTGTTTTTAATGTTCGATGATTGTTTGAATTACTTTCTGTATTGCGCGCAGCAACATGTTCAATCAGTTTTTCAGGAGAACAATAGACTAAGGAAACAATGACGTGTCTATTTGAAATATCATTAATGAAAAATTGTAAATTGTGCGTGTCAACGATAACATTATACCCACCAGCAATAGTTTGATTGACCTTATTCCAAAGTACCGGATTACCACCGATACGAGCAAACTGATTGGCAGCAATATATTTCCATTTTCCTGGTAAAATACGCAAAAGTTCAGAGGCTATTGATGTTTTTCCTGCCGATGAACAACCATAGAGTATAATGATTGAATTTTTTGAAAAAGTACCGAAAGTTTGCAACAGAACAAAGAATAAAATAATTTTTTTGACGCCCATCATACATCCCCTTAAAATATTTTTTAAACCAAAATTCCCAAAATTATGCCATTTTGAATGTTGGTATGTCAGTTTATATTTTTTTAGAATGAAAATTCAAGGCCTGCTCTTAAATCAAAGCATTATAATAAAATTTGTTGTTTATTCATGAGATTAATTTCTTCTCAAAATTCTGCGCCTTGCTTGTGCTCGTACTTGTGCTTGTACTTCTGCTGCTGCTATTAAGTGGGCTTTCTCTGCTTGTGCTAGTTTTAATTTTGCTGCTTGTACTTCTGCTGCTGCTTCTGCTAGTGCTATTTTTGCTAGTGCTATTTTTGCTGCTTTGACTGTTTCTGCTCGTGCTTCTCGCATTTGGGCTTCTGCTACTCGTGTTTGTACTTCTGCTTGTTCGGGTGTTTGAACTGTAACAGTTTCTGTTTGTTCTTGGGTTGTCCCTGCTGGATGAGTAGTATCCATCCCATATGTTTGGTTCAATGCGAATGCTGTCACCATTGCACAAAGTGTAGCAATTTGATAAATCTTCATTAAAATTCCCTTTGTTAAAAATTGACAAACACATGAAAGATTAAAAATTTTATTATAGCCTGTCAATTTAATGATCGCACATCAAATAAAAAATAAAAAAAATTTAAATATCAAAATGATCAGACCTCGTGCAACTTTTCATATGTCACCTTGTACACAGCGCCATCCAACAAAATCAGCACAAACAGGACAAGGAATTTTTTTGTCATAGCACAGCTTAAGCATAAACTGCGCTATCAAAGATGCAGAGTTTGTACTCAGCTGCTGCTGTAATTTACTAAGTGTTGCAAACTGCTTCTTTCCCATAAGCCACCCATATAATTTTGCAGGCGTTACCACATATCGGCATTGATTACATTGTAATTTTGTAAGTTCATAATTTTGCTCAGAAATAGCATACATATGATAGGGAAGTACAATAAGCGCCTTAGCAAATAAATAACACTGTCTAAACGTATAATCAAAAGCCTTTGTTTCTCTTCCAAAAAGCAAGCAAAGCAGTAACACTAAACTCTTTTTTTGTAATAATTGTTGCTTCATAACTCCCCCTTTTTTTACGCCTTGCGACTTCAAATCTTGGTTATTATATTTTCAATGCATCCAACTTAGTACATTTATAAACCATTGCATATCCATTCAGTCCAATGGTTCATCTAAAAACTTTTGCCAATCAGCTTCGTATTCACTTGATTCTGGTCCATGCCACAGTTCATCAACAATATCAGGCCGAGATTTGGTATATTTATCGTAGGCTATTTTATATTTCAGATACTTTTTATGTTCATGCTTCATGTCTTCTAAATCTTGCCGCGATAGCTCATCTTTACCAACTAAATCAACATAACCAATATCATCTTGCGAAAGAACAATGTAACTTGGCCTTTGCTTTAGAACTATATTTTGCCACCTTTGAACAATCTCAACATAGTTTTCTATTGTCATGTATAATATTGACATATCATCCCAGCGCTTATCAGAGTATACTTCATACGCTGCATCAAAGGCATCTTGCTCCATTTTGCTTAAACCTTCTTTTTTTGCTTGATCCTTTATAGAACTCCAATCCCACAAATAAACCCTTTTCCCATCTTCTGTTTTGCTCAAAGTTAACCACTCCCACGTTAAACTTTTGCAATCTAATAAATGATTAGTCTTCCTATCGCCCCAAGCATTTAAAAAACTCCATAAATTTTGTAATTCAAAATTTTGAGTTTGAGCCTCTTGAAAAGTTGAATATCTATTTTCTACATTTAACTGTTTAAAAATTTTCTTCATTAATTTAGTTCTTCTATATAGGGTAATATAGTTACAATATTTATGTCTTTTTCATGGTTTTTAATAACAATTGTTAATTCTTTTTCAACCATTTTTGCTATCTTACCCATTTTACCATCACGTAAAGAAATTACTGCAATTGCAGGATTTTCAAACAAATCCCAACTTTTTTGAATAATCATTTCTTTATCCCAAGAAACATGAAATTCTGTTTTTGTAAATTTTTCACCTGTAAAAATATCTGCACAATCATACTTCCAACAACCAGTTGACAACTGCTGCTTATCAATAATTTTTATCAACCCTTTTTCAGCTAACGCTTCTGTACATCCAGCTAAATGACCTCCTGACAATTTGATTTCTAACGATCCTGTTACTTTATTATTTTTAAATTTTACTTCATAGTTCAATGCATGATCAAGATCCATGTTAACACGTTTTTTCATGCCACCATCCATTGTCCACTTTGATCCAAATTTTTGACGAAATTTTACATCGATAGCAACATTTGCGTCATCTACTATTTTGGTCACAACAGCTTTTACTTCTGCGCAAAGTTCTGGATTGTTTAAAGGTATTTTTCCATATCGAGCAACCTCATTGATCACCTCATCAAAAGATCTGGCTACTTGCACAGATTGCTCTACCACTTCACCCAAACTTTGTACCGGTATCGATTCACTTAACTGAACCAACTCTTGCTGCAGTGATTTTTGCACAACAGATTCAATGTCCTGCGTTGCTTGAATAATGCTTTCACTTGCAAATGCAAATTCAGACTCATGGCTCATAATCTCTGCAACATACTCCATCGTCTTCAGCGTACCCGCATTTGCACGCACAATTCCCGCAACAGCACCAATTACTTGCAATGCTTTATGCTGAAATAAACAATCAACTGCAAACTTAGTAACCATTTTGGCTTGCTGCGAACCGGTTGAATTTGTAATTCCATCTTTCATAGCGATCATAGCTTCATGTATCGTATCAAATCGCTCTTGTCGTTGTTGACGAGCAATCGAGAGCGTAGCACCCATAGCATCTTCATCTGTAAGCGCTATCGTATCAAACACAAACCACGCAGCTTTACCAATATTTTCTACCATTTCACGTGGGTGACTGACCATGTGTACAAAATCCCAAGCAGATTCTACCACCCCATCACGCATAGCCTGTAAATAAACCGGCCCATGCTCTATCGCCCACAAACCCATTTTACAACATGCTGCTCCTAAATCGACGAGACCCATTGCCAGTGACGGCGCTTCAAATTGATTTGACCAAAATGAAGCATCACCACACTGCGCCGCCATATTTAAAAATATTGATTTTTGACAAGCGCCTAACTGCGCCTGAGCAACTGACTCAAAAAGAGTACAAACTTCGGCATGCAATTGTTGCTGCAAAGCGGTACCATAACATGTTCGGTACAGATCTGCTGGTAATCCTTGAGCGGCTAAATAACCCTGCGCTTGCGGCGATAAAGTAACTTCATACCAACTTTGACTACAATCATGTTCAACGGTTTGCTGCGCAGCTTTTGCTCGGTGCTTCCAAATATCTGACTGGTCATGCTCCAACATTTCATGACATAACTGACCACAGCTTTCATATTCTTGCTGAAGTAATTCAAAATCTTGCGGCAAATAAGCGCACTGCCCTGGATCTAAACCCAATTGTTTCATGCGCTTCTTTAAAATTTCTTTTTGCGCTACTAAGCGCACTTGAGCAACTTCATTTTTCTTTTTAAGAAGCGCATCTTGTTCAGCTTGAGTTTTTAATGCTGCAACACGTGCAATCTTTTCACACCTTAACTTTTCATCCATATCTTTTAATGCTTGAATTTTTGCTAGCTGCAGTTTTTGACGATATCGCAACTCTTTATTGATTCGTTTCTCACATTCTTGTCGATTTTTTTTCTTAACCTTGCCTCGAGCATTATATTCTGACCATAATGCCAAAATTTGTTCATCACAGTATCCATGCTGCCCGCTAATCAATTGATTCACAAAATCATCATTATTTTTATTCATCATATTTTCAGTGGCATTGTAACCCTGACCAAACTTTTGATGATATACAATATCTTGAACAATCGCTTGCTTTTGAATCTGCTTTAATTCAGATTTCGTCATAACTTGAGCTTGAAAACCATTAAGAAAATTCTTATTTGCCAGAAAAATCGGCAAAGCTTCTCTTTCGGCTTGCGACAGATCATAAAAATTTATCTGATAAATATTTTGATCTTCATCAATGCAGAAAAGATCTATGGATAGGTACAACAATAAAAACAATGCCTGTAATTTCATGATAACTCCAATACTTAAACAAAAACTTCTTGTTTTGTATCATGTCAAAGAAAAAGGATCCATATAAAACATGAATCTTTATCGCTGACCAATATCTACAATAATTTTGTTGGCTTTGGCAATTTATCATTTAAAAGACGGTCTTAAATTTCAAATCCTACGCTCATGATATAACCCGCTTGGATGTTTTTTTACTTTTTATTTACGCTTCAAAGCGTAACATATGGAATTCAGAACTATGGCTGACATTGATGTATTTATTCTGTAGAAAATCTATCAGGATAATTCGTTTGAAAAAAATCCTTCAGCCATAGCGACATCGATGCACTACCACTATAGGCCGCTCTATGATAAACATTATCTAAAAAAGTTTGACCTCCTAAACCAACAAGGGCCTTTCTTTTTTAATCTCAATATTGAACGTAATACTAAAAAATAGGTTATTTATTAAACATATTTGATTTATTATATTTATTTAGAACATAATGCTTTTAAAGTGTTATAAAAAGGACATACATGAAAAAAATAGCTGATTTAAAAATCATAATAGATGAAAAAACACAAAAAAAACTCGAAGTATTAATGAGCCTTAAAGAATTTGATGCTTTAATAGAAGAACTTGAAGATTTATATGATTTAAATATCGCATATGAACGTTCACTAAAAAAGGATAAAATTTTATCTTACGAAGAAGTGATGAAAGATATTGTACATCATGACAAGAGAAAATAAGTTTAAAAATTATACCATCAAATTTAAAGCTTCTGCAGAAAAAGATTTAAAGAAATTAGATCAAACTATACAAAAAAGTATTCACCTTAAATTACAAAAATTAATTCATAATCCAATTAACCTTGACGTCAAAAAAATGCAAGGTACAAAAAACACCTATAGAATCAGAGATGGAAGATATAGAATCATCTTTGAAGATCACAATCATGAATTAATTGTTTTAGTTATTGAAATAGGCCTTCGTGGTGATATTTATTAAACGAAAAGATAACCAAATGAATATTAAATTACCAAAAATATCCCGCAAAATTTTAAAAATAAATAACAAACCAGACTCTGTAATATTACAGTATGACGATTATGAAAAAATAATAACAACAATGGATAAATTAAAAGAAAATATTAAAAAATTAAAACAAAAAAGCTCTGCACAAAAACAGAAAAAACATTAAACTGACCACGGCTTAAAAGCCGTGAAATTCCCGAAATGAAGGAATGAATTTGAGCCTATCATGAGCCTGTCATGAATTTTATTGATTTCGAACGTAATTCAAAATTGTTTCTTCTGAGCAGTGCCCAAACGTTTCAAAAAAATATCCATCAGCCCAAAAATCTTTTCCCAACAAAAATTTTTTAACTTCTGGAATTTCATCTCTGATTACTTTGCTTGATGCACCTTTGAAAAATTGTACAACTTTGCAAACTGCTATGCTTGGCGGTATCTGAATAACCATGTGCACATGATCTGGTTGAATATTTAATTCTTGCATTTCCCAGGAATTCACTTCAGCACAAGTTTTAAAAAGTTCTTCTAAGCGCTCTTTTACTGCGCCGCTCAAAATCTTTTTTCTATATTTTGGTAACCAAACTAAATGATACATATTTCTGTGTGTTGTATGCCTACCATGCCAATATTTTTTCTTCATATTATCAGTGTGCCAGTTTTTTTTAACTTCCGCTACGTCAGCCCTTGTGGGCTTCCTTTAGCGTCCACAGATGTCTAACTTCATCCCCTTGCTTAAAAAGCCAGGGGATGAAGCTCGTACGAATAAACATCGCTATGCTAATATTAAAAAAGTGAATGAGGCGCATTTCCAGCCTTCGTTCTACGAATTATGGCGAACACGGTCTAACTTGCAGGTAGTCAATCATGCAAAATAATTCACTTAAGTATTCAATTCCAACATAGCATAAAGACCATGTAGATCTTTAACCCACCTTTGGGCAACATCTTTTGGTACAACTGTTTTATACAAGATTTTATATTGAGGCAACCAATCATCATATGAGATATCTAAATCAGGAGATGAGGCCTCTTTAAAAAACCAAGGATAAGCAGAAGCTATTTGCAAAATTATATTACCATTATCATCGTTATATAAAAAAGTATTATTGCTGCGATCACCATTTGAATTACATTGCAAAAACAATGTGTTTCCCTCTGTCCACTTCCAGCTAGAAAGAGGGTTGCCTGCATTTTCTGCAATAGCAATTTTTTGCCAATGCTCATTCCATAATAATCCTAAATCAATGCTTTGCTCTAAATTTTGGAGAATTGGTAATTGATTATCTATGCATTGTTGTATGTGCTCAGCAAAATAATATAGGTCATATCCGACAAAAGATCGCATCACCAAATCTGCTTCAGTTTGATTGTGTAAGTAAATCATAAAGATGGTATTATATAAATTCATTATATAATCATCATCTTCTAATTCTGTTATAATATTTAAGCTATAAGTTTGATTAACTTGTAATATTAAAAGTTGTTTCACATTCTTCCTGTTTTTCTATTTTTAATAATACCCGCTTCATACAAAGCATCTCGCATTGTATCAGTTAAATTTTCCCATGATTCAATATGTCCATGAAATTCCCCAGGACTTTGTTCGTCAAAAATAACAAAGTAATCTTCTTCTACTCCCAGCCTTCTTTCATATTTTTGATTACCTTTTTCCTTAAACGAAATAGATCTATCTAAAGATTTTTGACCGTCTTTAGGAGCAGGAGATTTACCGCCAGACGGTCCTCCTCGACTATTTTGATGATGATAACTCACACCGGTATACGTACGTTTTTTCTTGTTTTTATTTTCATCAGGATCATCTGGAGGTGTAGTAAATTGAGTTTGAGACTGTTTAATTTTTATATTTGATTTGTGTTGTTGATGTTGATTATGTAACTCTTGTTGAGCCTGAGCCGCAAAGTCTTGTAAAGTGCTTTGACTCATTACAGGATATTTTTGCAACAGGTCGTAATTCATTTGTTGATAATTGGACACCGACAGTTTTAATTGACTAACATATTGCAACGTGCCTGAAATATACAACCTGAACTGTAAGCATACATGCTCAACATTAGAGGTTTGACGCAACATACTTGCTTGCTGATTTTGCTGAACAAGAGTCATAAAAAATGATAGATCTTGTATCACCTTTTCCAGTTGACCAATGTACAAATCCAAAAATGTTAGATTTTTAATCGACATATAAAGCAGATCATGCAAACTATACTGATCTTCAAATGCCGGATCCCACAATGTAGTAATATGATCGGCTTCGTGAGCAAGTTTATCTATATCAGCAAGTAACACATCATACATGCCCAGCAGTCCATCAAAGTAGATTGCCATGCTCAGTTGGATATCAATTATTTCTTTTTCCATTGCAACTAAATCCTGCTGTCGAGCAATCAAAAGTTTCTGTTTTTCACTTGCAGCATATTGCAACTCTGTTTGCAATGTTGGCAGCAAGACAATCCCTTGCCCGCGAGCAATGGCGGTTGGAAATATAGAAACACCAAGCGCAGATTTATATATAACTGCTTGTGCCACTTGTTGCATTGCTTGATACCGAACTAACAGATCAATTAGCTGTTTTCTGCGTATTTCATAATAATTTCGAGTTTCTATAACGACATCTTGAAAAATTAATGCATCAAGTAAAGCAATAGCCTGCTTTTGATATTGTTGATGCTGTTGATATAATTGCATAGCCAATTTCGTCAAAGAAACCGTTCGTCCAATAAGTGCAAGCACAGGATGCTGTACAACCAATTGCCCAATCGTCAACCCAACAGAACATGCCATTGCCGCATCAAAGTTATGTACAACGATATCACCATCAAGCTCAAAAATATGATTTGTCGTATGCAACTTATAAACATGCAAATACTGTTCAATTTTTTGGATGGATACAACTGGATGAAATCCAACATGATCTTGAGCTGCTAAATCTTGAGCCTCAATCCATACATTTTTGCAAGCATCATATATTTTTTGAGCTGGCGCTACCCGCAGAACCCCTTGAACAATCTGAATTTCATAATGATAGGGCAACAACCTAGTTTCTATTAAAACAACTTCCTGTAACTCATTGCTACCTGAAACATTGATCAAGTCACCAACAACTAAGTCTTGAATGTTTTTATAACCATTTTGAATTTTGACTCGCGTTGAAGACGCAAACCCTTCTTGAAATTGAGCCCTTGCCCAAACTGATGCCATTACCGATTGTCGCAGCACAGGATCAACCATTGGTTGTGTAAAACAACTAGCTGAAACCCCAAGCAAGGTAAATAAAAAAAAGATAGTTTTTAGATTCAATTTTATCAAAAAAGATTTAATTTTATTAAATCCATCTATTTTTAGATACATGTTCAAACCGCTACTCCTAATGAACGATACTGTCAAAATGTAATTTGTCGACAAAAGTATAGCAATTATTCAAAATTTACACATAAAAAATCCACCCAACGAATTGAGTGAATTTCATTTTTTATTTATTTTTTGGCATTCTGTAATAGCAAGGCCATACGAAGCTTGTTGCATAAGCAATGCATAGTAGTACGGCAACAACTAACGGCCTGTTATTCACTTTTTCGCTCATGGTATGCATAACTTTCAATCTTACATCACTGTGCTGATATTAAAAAAGTGAATGAGGCGCACTTCCAGCCATCGTTCTACGAACTATGGCTAACATTGATGTATTTATTCTATAGAAAATCTATCAGGATAATTCGTTTGAAAAAAATCCTTCAGCCATGGCGACATCGATGCACTACCACTATAGGCCGCTCTATGATAAACATTATCTAAAAAAGTTTGACCTCCTAAACCAACAACGGTAAGGTCTGCGCCCTTTTTTATTAAATATTCTACGATGTGCCAATGACCACATTCAGCAGCAACCATTAAAGCTGTATCTGAATTACAAGGAGCACTAACTTTATTGATATCAGCTCCATGCTCAACTAACCATTGCACCATAGGCAAAAATCCCTTAAAGGCTGCTTCCGTTAAAATTGGGTTTCCCCATTCAGAAATTTGATTAATATCTGCGCCTTGATCTACCAAATGTTGGGCTAATAGCAAATAATTTTTATCGACAGCCCAATCAATCTCGGTTCTCTGGCACCAAACAAAGCCATGATCACGTTTTTTTGCATCTGAGAGTTCTTGCAGCTGTTGATTTAAGGGTGATGTTTCACGCTTTTGTACTTTAGGATAAATCAAAGTGCTTAAAAAGCATAAAAAAAATAATACCTTTTTCATGTAAAGATCTTTCTATTTTAATATTTTTTTAACAACCAAATGGATCAAAGTATTTCAGCGCTAAAGGCGCTTATTGAAAGTAGCTCATTTAAAAAGACTGAAGGCCAATCATTTTTTATTTCTCTCATAACAAAAGGAACCCGCAACAATTAAGCTGCGGGTCCACTAAGCACTAAATCCAAGGATCTAGGCTCTACGAAATAACGAGTCATCCGAAGATGAATCTCGCTTTTCAATTTTAAATATTTTAACATTTTTCAAGAGATGAAGCAATAGCCTCACCACACAATTGTCAGAGATGGTACAAATAGTCTTTAAAGCGTTAAAAACAAGACCTGCACTGTTTGAAGTCTAACAAAAACTAAAAATTAATTCGGCAGTAATTCGGCAATAATCGGGCAGTAATCTGGCAACGCAGGCTATATTCAACCTCAACAAACACATCAAAAAAGATCCTTTGCTACAAGCTCAGAGACGACAATATGGATCATTTCAATGCTGTGCAATAATCAGGCAATAATCGGGCAATTTTAGTTTCGAAACAACAAAATTAACTATAACTAAAAGATAACAAGTGATGCACTTCATACTTGAACTGGCGATAGTTAAAGTTGACGCTTTCAGAGTGTGTCAAAAAGCAGCAATCTAATCGATCTTTATCCTTTATTTCTATCTCTAATTTTTACACCCCATTGATACAATGTTTCATCAGGAAACACTGCTGATTCAGATGAACCCAGAAACTTAAATCCTAATTTTTCATAAAATTTTTCACCAACTTCCTTGCTGGTTGTGTTCAACACAACATAATCAATGACATCACCCTTGAAAAAATCATCAAAAGCGTTCCAGACTAAAAGCTTGCCCAAATCACGACCTTGATATTTTTTGAGTAAGGCTACCTGATCAATAGACCCGATATTTTTCTGCAATTTCCCGAAAGCATAACAAGATGTATACTTAATATACCCTGCAGGATCCCTGTCAACTTCTAAAACTTTTACACTTGTTATTGATCCACCCGCGTGGTTATCTATTTGTCCCAAATGATTACTAAGCGACCCTAAAAGCGTTGCTTGCCTCAGTCCATACTTTTTTCTTGCCTCATCGGATTTCACTTCTAGGCAAGATGGTGAACTTGAAAAAATATGTTGATAACTTTCAACGGCACAGCGCACCAAAACTTTATGATGCTCTTCAAAAACAAATGGAACAATTTTTGCAACAGGACGACTTACCATTGCAGGTAGGCATATACTATAAAAACAGAAACTATAAATTATCAATTTTTTCATGATTTTTAATTCTGATACTGGTTCAATGAACTCTTTTTTATTTTCTAACATAAAAATCTCTCTAAAATGAATTATCTGAAAGTAGGCTTTAAATATTCATCTATCGATAAAAATCCAGAATAACCTTCTCTCTGTTTTCTGTGGGCAACACAAAGTTCACCATCTTGTTCTGCTGCGCTTGCGTAAAACTCAAAATCTTCTGAAGTAAAATATCCATCAGAAGATGTAAAATAATCCCGCAACTCAGCATTATCTCCCTTCTCATCTATAACCTCACTCTGCACAGAGGATGATGTTCGTTGAGCAATATCCCGTAAACACAAATGGCAACTAATCATACCTGCAGCTGCAGCATCAGCACCACATTCAGCCCTACACTTCTCACTTTCTGGCAACCCAAATTCTTCCTGCAACCTGGACATCCCTCCTTTAATACCATAACTACCAGAAGCTCCGGCATATTGACGGTGATGCTCCAACTCGTGAATTAATGCTCTTATCATATGAGAAGGATTATAACGCTCAGACTTACAGCCAACACACACTACTTTGCCACCATGCCATCCAACTACACAGTCATGTTCCTTAAGAAGATAAACAACATCTTCTTTCCTCATTATTCTCAGCTCTATTTCTTCTTTTATCCCCATTCGGTCTTTAATGCATAAATAAGCCTTATTTAATAATGGATCCGCAGACCTTGCAGGGATAGTTTTCAGCAATAAGCGTTGCTTTTCTAAATCAAACATTTGTCGAAAACAATCTTTTTTTTCTTTTGAATCCAAAGGCAATGATTCCATTTTTTTTTTGATGACATCTATTTTTATTTGAATATCTTCCATTGATTCCTTTTTTAAAAAAATCGAGCGAGCAATCAAAGCTGAACCAGTAGCAGCAGCAGCAGCCATGGTCTTACGTGTAGCATACTTTGCAAAAAAGTTGGGAGTTGATTGTGATGCATGAAAGCTCAGCATCGCAACCATAATCAAAAATATTTTTTTAGAATTCATACATATCCCTTCAGTCTTCGCGTAAACGCTACGCCCAGATTTATCAGTCTTCGCGTAAACGCTACGCCCAGATTTATCAGTCTTCGCGTAAACGCTACGCCCAGATTTAATGGTTTATTAAATTTTTAAATTATTTGTCTAGAAAAATGTTTCGTTGCAAAAGCCCTACCAGAGTGCGTTTTTAAATACTTTTCAAAGCTCAAAGCAATTGATTTATCTTCAAATGCACAATACATGTGCAATTTCCAAGGCCGATCATTTTTTGTATGCACAGAATTGCCAGCATTATGAGCATCAAGCCTTGATTGAACATCAAGTGTATAACCAACATAAAATCTTTGAGGGAATGGAATTGAATTAAGAATATAAACGAAATGCATCTTTTTAAATTTCAGCAAAGAATTTTCAAATGTTTCATAATTTTTTATTGCCCGGCTTCCGGCGTCGCTCTTCAAGCTATGCCGAGACCACCTTTCGTCTTCGCGTAAACGCTTCGCCGAAACACAGTTCGTTTTCGCTTTTAGCTTCACCGAAACACAGTTCGTTTTCGCTTTTAGCTTCACCGAAACACAGTCGCTATTTAAGTTCAATTTATTTATAATTTTTGTTTCCATTTTCTGGCCGCGCCTAGGCGAAGCCCGTATTAAATTTCAGCAAAGAATTTTATAAGGATTTTTATCTTATTGCCCGGCTTCCGGCGTCGCTCTTCGAGCTATGCCGAGGCAGTCTTCGCTATGTATATTTATTGTTTTTTAAGTCTTCTTCCTATTTTCTGGCCGTGCCTAGGCGAAGCCCGTAGGGCGAAGACTGGCGGGATTGACGAGACTCGAACTCGCGACCTTTCGCGTGACAGGCGAACGCTCTAACCAAACTGAGCTACAACCCCGTATATTTAAAAGAACCATTTTTATGATGGTGTGTGGTGTAACCATACGAAACTTGCTACGAAGTAGCGTGATGTATGGCTCCTTGGACTGGACTCGAACCAGTGACCTAACGATTAACAGTCGTTTGCTCTACCAACTGAGCTACCAAGGAACAACTATAATTGGTACCATTATATTATTAAAAATAAATGGTGGGCGATACTGGATTCGAACCAGTGACCCCCAGTTTGTAAGACTGATGCTCTACCAACTGAGCTAACCGCCCATGAACTTTGGATTTAATATTCATTAAATCTATTTCAATCGATATCTCATAACTTCTTAAGAGATATATGAAAGTGTATCGAATAGATGCATTAAAGTCAAAGTAAAATGGCAAAAAAATCAATATTTTGTAAATTCTTAAGAAATCTCAGAATCTGACCCAACTTCCTGTGCCTGCTGTGCCAAATGCAGCTCATGCTTTAAAAGCACGTAAACATAGGTAATTTCAGATAAATTATAGTACGGCTTAAGAGCAATGGTATGGGAAACAAGATCGGTCACCACAGATTGAACAACTCCAATGGTAAATCCAGATGGATACACTAACCCATGACCCGTCGAGACAACCAGATCCCCTACTTCCACAGATTTATAATGCGGCACAAAGCATAGTTCAAGATGATTATTATTTTTGCCGCATGAAATTCCCGCAGCCTCAAGCCCAACAATTGACGATACTCGACAACGCTGATCCGTAATTAATGCCACTTTACTATACCAAGGATAAACTTCAATGATGCGCCCAACAAGAGCATTTTTATACACAACGATATCGTCTTTCACGTACCGTTTGTTCTTACCACCCTCAATGAACATAGCGTCTTCCTGAGGACAATCGTAACACAATAACACTTGAGCCATACTTGCTTGCTGCTCATCATACCGACTCGCAAACTCAATCAACTCTCGTGACTGCTCTATAAAAATCTGCTGTGCCTGAAATTGTGCCACGCGCGCCTTGAGAATGGTCTGCTCAATGGCCATAAGATCCAACTCTTGCTGCAGCTCTTCAACCGTTTTTTGATGCTCTGATTGATTTTGCCGTAAACGCGCAATATTGGTATGTACCTTTAAAAAGGGATAGATAACACAGGATGCTGCCTGTTCCATCATTCCTGATGAAACGAAAAATATTCGATTAATAATAAAAAATAAGAAAACAAGATAAAAAATACGAAGGACCCACCACCAAACTTCTTGCCTCATCATACAACTACCCTAAAAAATCAGATAATCCTTTTTTTATGTCCTCTATTGATTCACTGCGAACAAGACGTTCACGTAGTGAACTTGCACTTGGATGACCCTTAATATAAAATGGCAGATTTTTACGAAACTTATACAGTCCATGCAACCCTTGCTGAGCAACCATCAAATCAAGCTGAAGCAGCGCTACCCGTAAAATTAAAGCATTATCAACAACATACTCGTTACCCAGCGCATGCTGTTTCATTTCTTCAAGTTTCCAAGGCTTTGCCCACATTCCTCGACCAATTAAAAATCCATCAACACCTGTCATTTCATAGGTCATTTTGGCCGTTTTAAAGTTTACCACATTTCCTGAAAACAATACGGGAATATTTACGGCCTTTTTTACATCCGCAGCAATTTTATAATTTGGCTGCCCCGTAAACATTTGACTCTGAAGTCGTGGATGTATTGCCAAGGCATCAACTCCACAGTCAGCCGCCATTTTTGCTATTTCTACAGCGTTAACACATTTAAAGCCAGCTCTGATTTTAAGCGTAAATGGAATATGTTCTGGAATAACGCGACGGAACTCAAGCAGAATTTCTTTGAGTCTTTCAGGATCAGACATCAATGATGATCCTCCACCGGAAGATATCACGTTGCGAGCAGGACAACCTGCATTTAAATCGATCATATCCACCCCTGCTTGCAAAATTTTTTCGCATGCAGGCGCAACTGCCTTGATAGAATTAGCCGCCACTTGGAAATTCAATGGTCGTTCATATTGAGAAAAATCTAAGGCTAATGCCCCACCCTTTGGGGTTATCACCGATTGCACATGACGCATCTCAGTGTACAACAGCTCTTCTTTGGAAAATTCTCGCACTAATTTACGAAAAGGTGAATCAGTAATCCCATCGAGTGGACCACTCATAAATCGTGGTAATTCTAAATTTTTAATACGCAGTGATTGTTTAAAATAATCCATAAGAACCTGTTGTTAGGGTTTATTATCTTGTATTCTTAAGGTATCATAATTGCGCCCAAGAAGCAAAAAGTGAGTTTCAACTGATCACCCAGCTGAAACTCACTTTTATATTTTTTGAACTACGATTTTTTCAAATTCTTACAATAATCTGAAACTGCACCAAGATTTTCACAAATGGTCACTTTTAATTGCTCACTTTCCTCAACTGCATGGTACGCAGCAAACGCTGGCAATCCAAACGTTAATGCTTTAAAAGTTGCTGTTCGACGAAGGATCGAGAAGTTACGATGACGCAATACGCGTTCAAGGTTGTTATTTAGAGACTTTTTCCATGCTGCATGATCATATATAAAAACTTCTACAGGAGATTTTAAGTTTACTGCTGATAGGTTTTGACGATTTACGGCAAAATCCTCAAAATCTGTTGATAAAGGTTTACGTAAATCATGGCGTATAGCCGACAAATTTCCACGCAGTGTAACCCAATTGATAAAGCTCGCCATAGTCCCAACGCCAACAGCTGCAACCAAAGCAGGAACACTCAAATCCAACTTCTTTTGACACCTAAGATTTGGATTCAACCAAAGCTCTTTCCCGGCAACTTGTGATACTTCTTGAACTCGACCAGCTTGAACAGAATCTGGAGCAGACGCTTGTGATAAATTTTCATTGCCCAAAACAGTTAAAAAATTAAGTACGGTTATTATTGCTGCGTATACTTTGAAAGGTGCAAACATCGATGATCCTTTGGATTTAATGTAATTAAATCTATTTGTGTTGATTATTTTATATATAAAGAACTAACTATTGGCCAAATTGATTGTGCGGATTATACTCATGCGTACGATCAAGCCCATGGTGCGAATTATCCCCTTGTGCGCGCGCAAGATCTTCATACTTTTTTAGATTAACAAGAACCGAAAATTGATATGCCGCTACTGCAGGAACCCAAAATAACAATGATTTTGCTACACCTGGCGTAAATGCTGCTTGTTTGAATTTTTTATACTCAGTACCACATGTTGCCACCGAATATAAACCACGAAAACAACTTCCTGCGAGCATCCCTGCACAAAACGCACGCATATCCAAAGTAAACTGTACATAACGACCATGCTGATAATGTCCGACTTGAATCGCTTGCGGTTTTTCTCCAACATATAAAATAGCATTTTCTCTTGCAATTTTTTCCTGACGTTTTTGCCACCAATCAGATAATTGTCTATCCGCGCGCATACATTCAGGAACATAATCTATCAATCGGCTACCAGGCTCATTTGCATCAGCAAGAATAATTGATGGTGCATTTACCACACATAAAAATGTCATTAAAAAAACAGATCGAAAAGAAAACGTATGATTCATGAAAATCCCTAAAAGAAATTATGATAAAAGAAATTATGATTTTATGGTTACTGCATGTCGTGCATAAACTATTTTTTATAATAACAACCTGTTTAAAATAAACAATGAAAAAACATTTCAAAATGAAGATGTTTTTTGATCAAAAAAACAGTTTTCTTTCGTTTTTTTACAAAATGAAATCGTTATGGAAAACGAAAAACATCAACTATTGACACCTAAACTATTGCTTTCAACATAAGATTTTATATATCTTAAAAATGTAAAAAAAACATTTCTCACAAAAAAGGAGAAACTCATGAAAAAAAGAACAGTAAAACGCGCGGCTGCGAAACGTAAAACAGTAAAACGTGCAGCGCCGAAACGCAAAACTGTCAAAAAAGCAGCTCCAAAACGCAAAGTAGCTCGTAAAGCAGCTCCTAAGCGTGCAGCTGCAAAAAAAGCAGCTCCAAAACGTAAAGTAGCTCGTAAAGCAGCTCCTAAACGTAAAACTGCTAAAAAAGCAGCTCCAAAACGCAAAGTAGCTCGCAAAGCAGCTCCTAAGCGTAAAGCTGCTGCAAAAGCAGCTGCTCCTAAAGCAGAAGCTGTTGCCACAGTCCTTCGTCCTATGAAACGCATCACACCTCGCAAAAAACTTGGGTGGTTTTAGTATTTCCAGCTAGAAAAAAATAGGGCTCCTTTAACAGAGCCCTATTTTTTTACCTAATGAATCAAAATTTTTAGTACTGGATCCTCGAATCAAGTTCGAGGACTGCGCTTCGCTAGATCTTCGGATATTTTTTATGCCAATCAGTCACTTGCTGATAAGCGTGACCAACCTGAAACAATAATTCTTCTGAAAGATGTGTACCCTGAATCTGGAACCCTATCGGCATTCCTGATGCAGTAAAACCACAGGGAATTGAGATCGCAGGAATTCCTGCTAAATTTGCAGAACATAAGAAGTAGTCCTGTAAATCCATCTGTAATTTATTATTATCATACTTACCAAATTCAAACGCAGGGCTTGCTTGTGTCGGTAAAATAAGTATATCGCATTTTGCAAAGGCATCTTGATAATCTTTACGGATCAAAGACTGTACCTTTTTAGCATTGAAATAAAATTTTTCAGCGTAACCAGCTGATAACACATAGTTACCAATCATCATTCTTACTTTTACTTCTTTACCAAAACCTTCACTGCGGCTCTTGGTGTACAACTGGGCAAGATCCTGGACGTCAGATGCTCGGTAACCATAGCGCACACCATCAAAACGTGATAAGTTTGAAGCTGCTTCTGCACGACTCATGATAAAATAGGTCGCAGCGCTATACTCCATTGTTGGTAACTCGATATGTTGCACCGTAGCACCCATTGATTGCAAAGTATTAATTGCAGCTTGTACCCCCGCTTTAATTTCACCATCAAGTGCTTCACTGTTTATTGCGTTACTTACTACCCCAATGCGAAGTCCCGATGGCAATTTGCCATCTAATTTTTGGGTATAATCTTTTTTTGCAAGACCAGGAAGCGATGATGCATCTTTTTTGTCATGACCTGCAATGGCTGAATATACTATCGCACTGTCATAAACCGTACGCGTTGCTACTCCAATTTGATCTAAAGATGAACCGTAGGCAATGAGTCCATAACGAGAAACTGAACCGTACGTTGGTTTTAAACCAACAATGCCACAAAAAGCAGCAGGATGGCGTACCGATCCTCCTGTTTCGCTACCAAGCGCCCAAGGAACCATTCCTGCAGCAACTGCAGCAATCGATCCACCACTGGAGCCACCCGGAACACAGTTCAAATTCCATGGATTTTTAGTTTTAAAAAATGCAGAAGTTTCTGTCGAACTTCCCATTGCAAATTCATCCATGTTTGCACGACCAACCAGCATTGCGCCTTCATTTTTTAAGCGCTCGATGGCTGTAGCATCGTAAGGCGCTCGATAATTTTCAAGCATTTTAGATGAACAAGAAGCAATGCGACCTTGTTGGCAAATATTATCTTTAATAATTCCAGGAATACCGCTGAGCATACCGCCTGGATGAAAATTTTGAAGAATCGATGCTTCATCAAAAACTTCCATTGCAGATTTAATAGATGCATCATGAGCGGCAAATTGTCCTAGAAAATACTTAAGCACCTCTTCATGAGAATACTGCTTAGTTGCAAGTCCTTGTTTAATATCTTGTATTGTTGCAAAAGCTAACTTGTGCATACCAACTCCCTTGTCTATTAATTATCAACGAATTTAGGGACCACAAAATAGTTATCTTCAGTTTGTGGGGCCAGGGCTAAAATTTTATCACTTGCAGTACTGACCACTATGTCAGGCCGAGCACAATTAATGTTTTTATTGCTCGCAATATCTACCTGCTGTGCAATAAGCACAACGCGCTGGGCATATGATATAACATCATTAAATTGCGCAACAATATCATCAAGCTCATCTTCTTCAAATGAGACCTTGGTCATTTCTGCTATTTTTTTTATTTCTTCTTTAGTTACTTGAGCCATTGATAGCCTTTTCGTTTTATTTTTTCCAATGATTTTGGCGCAATCGCCAGACATACACAATACTCATCAAACCATTACCGATCAAAAATGAAGCATAGGTTGCCAGCATTTGATGCACCATATGTTCAAATGGAATCATTGCAATTAAATAGGTCGAAGGAATAAAAAATACTCCAATTACCAGCACCCGTGTGATCATAACGGTATTAACATCACCAGCACCACGAAGCGCACCAGACAAAATTAACTGTAACAAATCTATCAAAATAAGTACACTCAAGGCCGGGAATATCGTCGCTACCAAATAAGCAAATTCACCATTTTTATCAAAAAATCCTGCAAACCAAAATGGCCACAATGATCCAATAAGTAAAATAAAACCAACAAGGGTCATAGAAATAATCAAAATCTTTTTAATATTGGCATGAATATCAGACCAACTACCACGTCCCAAATCATTACTCACTAAAAACGTTACGACTTGCGAACAAGCAATCGCTGGCAAAAAAGCAAATCGCTCCATCATTTTAATACATGAAAAAGCTGCTCCAGCCTGTGATCCCAAATGGGACATACACGATCCAAGCCATGCATACGCAATAGCAATTGAGGCCTTATCAACCACCACGGGCAATGACACTAACATTAAATGTTTAAACCGCTGCATCGAAAATGATTGTTGCCATAAAAAAATCTCATATTTTTTATGACTTGGAGCCAAAACAACATACGCAAGCATTACGCAGCACATAAACAAATATTGCACGACTGATGCTGTAGCAGAACCCATCAGGCACATCTGGGGAAATCCAAATTTTCCAAAAATAAGAATATAATCCAGGCCAACAAAGACCATGCTGCCCAGCGCAAAAACTACCATAGGAACAAAGGTATTTTTGATAGATCTTAAAAAACCAACCAAAGAAAAATAAACAAACATAAAAAATATAGCCACCGCTTTCAGTTGCAGATAGGGAACCGCTTGCGTTACCATTTCTGGTGAAAAATGATTAAAAGAACAAACAAGCGTAACGGTAAAATACAAACTCACTGAAAGCAATGCTCCAACACCAATGACCGACCAGAACGCATCAACAAAAGCTTGCCCAGCTTTTTTATACTCTTGCTGTCCGTTATAATATCCCGCAATGATCACAATCCCAATAGGTAAAGCTTCTGCTATTTTTAAAAATATCGTCAAAAAATTATCAATAATTCCAGAAATAGCATACGTACTGGTTGATTTCAACTGACAGATAAATAAACAATCAAAAAAATATGGTAAAAAATAAAGAATTAAAGCCGTGATACATTCAGGATAAAAATATTTTAATATCCTTGAGTACGGCAGTCCCCCTTCAATATGAAACCAAGAACTAATTCGAGCTGCATAACTTAATTTCATATGTTGCCTTTCCCCAGCACCTACTGTTTTAATTTAAAAAAACATAATTGTCGTTGTTTTTCCCCTACAAAATACGGTAAACAGTTATCAAGATACTCTTTTTCAGATAAAGTTGGTACCCATTTTTTTGAAGCCCAGTATACAAACATGCTGTTTTTGTACCGACAAGAAGGTTTAAAAATTCTCAAAAGCTCAGCCACGGGAAGTGATGCGCGAGCAATAAATAGATCTGCCGGCTCTTGAAATTTTCGAAGGAACGTACGCCAATCATCGGTATGAACAACTACATTGGTCAGTTCAAGCTCTTGAATGACCAACTTTAAAAAATAAACTTTTTTAAGATTTACTTCGACCAAATGTATCATGGTGTCAGGACACATGATCGCCATCGGTACGCCAGGAAACCCTCCACCAGAGCCTACATCAACGATACTTTTTAATATCTTTATATCATACAATTTCAACAGCGCAAGCGAGTCGTAAAAATGATCTGCAACGATCTCTGCTGGTGTGGTGATCGCGGTAATATTATATTTTTCATTTTCTTGCACAAGCAACTTTGCATACGTATGAAATTGCTGTTGCTGCTCAGGAGTCATTTGATACTGGGTTATCAGCGTTGTCCACGCATCAGTCGCAATAAAATTATAGGTCTCAGTTACCATTGCATTACTTTTCTGTTGGTTAATATAGAGTTTTTCATAGTATACATGATACCCTATCCAAAAAGGAGATAAAAATGAAACGATTCTTCAAATGTACGATGTTAATTTTAATAACATCTCTGGGCTTAGAACTCTATGGCCTTGATGCTATGATTACATTTTTCATACGACCATATCCCGAGGTCAAAAAATCTCAATCAAATTCAAAATCAAAGCTTGATACTAAAAAATATTCTAAAAAACTTAAACAGCCTGATTACGTCTACCGTAAAATATCTAAAGCAAGTTACAACGCTCGCCATGAAATTCCAGGAGTTATGAGTTTGTATGCCGGACAAGCAGAGCTGAGCGGACCCCAAGGACAAATCACTTTCCCCCGACAGCAACAAACTCCTAACATGTATATTTTAATATCCAACGGCATTAAACCTGCCTACATGATAGCCCCGGGCACAGTTCACAACTGGATGCTTGATAACCACCACCCTGCAGAAATGTATTTCATGCAGCTTAAGCATGATCCAACCACAACATTATATTATTATGAAACAACCAAAGTCGATCTTCCTCAAGACAATAACATTCCACTCAACACCATTATTTTTATAGCTGATCCAAAAAATATGTACGTGCCACTGGGCGCAACCATCGTTGATTACAGCCCCAACATTATTCTGCCAACCATTTACATTAAACGTGGCTTTTGTTTCGTTTACAACTCTTTGTACACGCTGGCAATCAATCAATATTTTGAACCAACCAAAACAAGCTCTAAACAAGAAGGCGCAACGATCGCTCAAATTCAACAGTTAACATAAAAAAACTAACCCTAATCGCTCGATACAATTTGGGTTCAATAAAATAGAACCTATTTGTCGCAATGCTCCAATATCACTTGGGACGAGCGGTAAAGAGAGGTTTTTTCAATAATGGGTTCAGAATTATCACGCTGCTTATTGCCATATCATTCACTTGCATTGGGCGACTTTGTCCTTGCAGGCCAAATTCTAAATTAAATTCTGTCAAATCTGCAACCTTTGCAGGAACTATATCCCCAGTTGCAATATTTGCACCATTGGTTTTTTTAGATACATTAACCACATTATGTTGAGTAACATGCACTATGTTTGTGTCTGCTAAATCAGTTATAATTGCATGCACATTATAATTACCTACGGTATTTTTTATAACAGAAACCTCAAGCTTTAAAGTTTTACCACCCAAAAAAGCGCGATTAACACGCAGTAAATCCTTTTTGCTCAATTTAAATGCGGTCAGTAAATGAGCAACATTGGTCTCTGGCGAAATCATCATTGAATGTAGCTGAGCAGGAATTTGAACAATTTGTGCTGCACCTGGCAATGTTTGAGAAGTCACTTTATTTGCTTGCTCATCACTTAACCCCAAATTAACACCTGTAGCAATAATGACTGAACTATTGATCGGTAAACTATTAACCTCAACAGGTTTATCTTGTCCAGCAAATTGAACGTCAAGGCCATAATAAGTAAAACTAGCAACAGAACTAGAAATTATAGCGTTCTTCATAACATCGTTGGTAGTATCACCTTTATTGACAACGTCGTTGCGAACTTCTTGAGCAATTTGATGACCCTCCAAGTCAGCTATAGTTGCCGTAATGTTATAATTTTTATTCCTATTCAATTGAACATCAACCGTAAATATTAAATCTTTACCCTTTTCAAGGGCTTCATTGACAAGATCCACATTTGCAGAACTAAACTGAAACCCGCTGTAAACATCACCAACGTCAGTTGCTGGCCATACTTTAATCATATCTATCACTTCAAAAGCTACCAAAACTCCTGTTTTACCCTGAAATTCAGTTGGCCTCACAATATTTGATTGAACTGTCGGTTGTGTTGATTTTGTTGATGGAACCAACACCCGAACCGTTGAAGAGGCACTAATATCCCAGCGGGCAAAAAAGGTCAAAAACATTATCCCATGCATATATATTTTTTTCATAAAACTCCTTTACTATCTTAATTTTCATACTTTTAACCAATGTATGCAGATGACGGGTTTTCCAGGCTTGATGTTTCTTTTTGCAAGGCTTGAAAGAATGCTTGCGTTTGGGCTGCTTCTTGCGCACCTGTTTGCGTACCTTGTACTCCCATATAATCCTGAGCATATAAAGTTTGGACCGCGTGCAAAAGCGTATTCACCCAATTTTCAACGGTTACCGGATCATGTTCAAATTTTTTATAGGCATCAGCTGCAACCGCAAAAATTTTCTGTATGATGCCCTGCTGATCATAGGGAATCTCAAGCGTTGTTGCGTCAATAATATTTTTAGTTCGCAAATAAAGAATAATTTTGGATGGCTGTTGTTTTGCTTTTGCTGTCTTACCGATTTTTGCAACTGGTGCTGATACAGCGGATGCTGATTTTGCTGCAGGCTTGGTTGTTTGATTACCGAGCATATCAAAACCCAAACCAGCATTGAGCAATAGATTTTTGACGGCACTATAAGCATCCTGCTCAGCAGCATCGACAAAACCAGTCTGATTATCTTGCGCCATTTGAGCAACTGAAACCGCAACAACTTGGCCCGTTTCGCTTGAACTATACGAAACTCCATGCTTTTTAACATAAAAATACAGGGCAATATTTTGACAAGATCCTTGATAGTAGGCTTTACGCATCAATGCCGCCATCTGGTCTGCATTTTGAGTCTGGTTCAATGCGGTATACTGTTTTTGAGCCGCAAGAAAATAATGGGCTGCCGTTGCATAGTGCATCTGCTGGTACCCAGGATATCGAGGTTCTTCGTACGATGTTTTCATGCACATCATTCCAGCTTTTTCAAACAATTGCGCAATATCTCCATTAAATTTGTTAATTTGATCTTTGTCTTTAACCGGATCAAGCATTGAAGCCCAATTCATATAGGTCGCATTAATTTGATGCAGCAACATTTGATAGTTTGCAGAAAATGGATCCCCAACCAAACATTGCTTCATCCAACTGATCATTTCGCCGTAAAGATCGAAAAATAGTTCCTGAACTGCCGCACTCAACGCTCCATTTGCAGACTTCTGGGCGTATGCATAGGCACTTTGATCTGATGCATACAACAGCGCCTGTGCGCGTATCATATTTTTTTGTACTGTACGAAAGGTATCAGAAAAATTTGCTGGCAGCTTCACTTGCGTTGCCTCTTTACCCGGTGCTGCTACCGGGTGCAGCGATGCCATTAATTTTTGCGCTTCTATCCAGTGACGATATCCTTCTGCTAGGTATCCGTAAACCATCTCTTCAAGAATTGCATCTGCTACTGCAGCCTGATTTCCAGGAACATACTGCGTACCACCCAAACTAATATCCTGAGTTCCTGGTGCAAACAATGTGTACGCACTTTCTAAAAAGGTTGTCGCCGTTGCCATGGTTGCAAAAAATGGCGTAACAGGACTGAGTGGCATATTGCTACAATTCACACTGGAAACCGTACTCGCATCCTGAACCGTGATTGAAATGATGGTGCTGCCTGCAAAGGCATGCATTGATTTTTTTACTTGATCCATCACCTGCTGCGCAAATGTTTTTGCATTTGCAACAATGTTTGGTTGAAAAGATAACCGGTAATCAACAAAACAATCCGTAAAATTAATTCCTTGTGGCATCAAAAGTTGATTGACCATGTAAGCCCGAATCAATGCAAAAATATCTTTTTGTTGCTCAGGCGTAACGGTTGTAATGGATGTGCCTGTTGACAGCGTTTGAAGCGAAGCCGGAAGCACCGCATTTCCAAAATCAGCCATATTCAACTGTGAAAATTGATACTCAGTTGCAACATAGCTCGTGGGAATAAGGGCCACCTTTTTCCAAGTTACAGATCCAGATGCTTGCACCGTTGACGCAAATGACGATGCACTAAAAAGCGTTCGCATCAACATTGCCTGTTGATACCACTGTGCTGCTGTAGCTGATTCTGGCTGGGCTGCATAGATGCTTTGATACGCCGTAAACGCTTGCTGGTAATTGGTAGTTGCAATCGCAAAGTTGTTTGCATGGGCTGCTGCTGCTGCAGTTGCTTGCAATGCTTTTGCTTGTGCAATTGTTTTTTGTATATCAACAACCGATGCTGCTGCTGGTTGAGTTATTTTCGCTTTACCGATTTGCGCGTAAGCTTGGGCTTTAGTTGCAACCACTTGAGCTGCAACCAATATTGCAGCAACCCAATCAGTCCACGTTGCTCCCTGACTCAACTGACTTGGAAAATACGGAATAAGTGAAGTTAAGATATTTTTTTCTACAAAAAGTTTATCGAGTTGTTGAGCGTAGGTCATAGCAAGCGCTACCGAGTTGGTATCAGTTTTACCGATTGCATCAACTATCGCCTGGCTCATGTTTTGTAAATCTTTCAAAACTATCTGCGCACGGCTTACTGCCTCCAAGCTCACAAGTGGATCGACCATCACCGTCGAAGATGATGCATCTAAAATATTTTGTTCAAGTAAGTTGATCACCGTAGTTACACTGTACTGCTGCAACTGCGACTGTGTTGCCAGTTGATTAACATTGTTAGTTGACTGCACAATCACAGCTATCAAATTTTGCAAAGCTTGCTCAACATCTTGCACCGTAACAGATCCTGCATTATTTGCTTGAATAAACGATGCAATGGTGGGAGCGGTCATAACATTGTTACTTGATTGATCCGTTACATAAAGTAACCATTGCTGTTCCAAAAAACGAACGATCATATCAATATTTTGTACCGTTGATATTGCCTGCGCACATCTCTGCTGCCCTAGGGGGTCAATTGCAGACTCGTAAGCTGTTTGAGCTTTTTGAAATAATCCCAATGCTGCTGCCGACTCCTGCTGACAGACGGAAAGCGATGATGCTACCTGTGCCGGTTGCAAAGGATCAAGTATCACCACTGTTCTACTTTTTTTTGCAACTGTTTGCGCTTGCGTATACAAACTCAACGCTTGTGCGTATGCCTGTGCTTGTAATTGCACCGCTTGAACCTGCTGCAACATAGTGCTTGACTGAGCACCGTTGCCCGCATTCAAATATACGACTGATAAAATTTTCAAATAGGCCTCAATCTCTTGGTACACATCTTGGATATCGGCCTCATGGGTTAAACCAGTATTTAATTCAGCTTGACGCGCAGCAATGGCCGCCTGATACAAACTCGTCATAGCGCTTGTCAACGATGCAGAAAGAGTTGAGCCTGTCGCAACACCTGAAATAACCATGCCGGGAACATACACTGCCAAAGCAAGCTGATAGGCAATATAACAGGATGCAAGTGAACCAGGATCAACCGTTAAAGCATATGAAATTTGTTGAACAATATTAAAACATATTTGAACAACAGGAGCTCCAATTTCTTCATTGAATGCTTGCTGCACTGCCGGCTGCTGGGCCACAGGAAAAAGCTTTGCAATGCGTTGAACTTCTTTTTGATATTTTACAAACTCTTGAGACAATTTTTTTAAATCATCATGATACGCTAAATTGCGCGCCTGCTCACTTTGCACAACATTTGCATACCCTTTGATGTAGGTCACGTAGGGAGCTATAATTTTTTGATACGTTGCAAAAATGATCGATCCCTGCTGCAATACAATGGGCTTGCTAGGAGTGGTTGCTTGATGAGACTGTATCAAATCTTTAAGGGCATTTTCGTATTGAATTAAAATAGTTACCAGTGACTGGGCTACAACAGTTGTAGGTATAAAATGTAACAAAAATAATAACGCAATTTGTTTTTTCATATGACCTATCTCTCGATACTTTTTGCTAACGCAAAACACTCGAGACGAACGGTTTTGTTTATAGTTTTTTTCTTTTTTTCCGTTCGCCCCGAGTGTCCGGCGTAGCTGAAAGCGAAGCCTGGATGTATCGAGGGGTATGTATTTTTTAATTTTGTTCAAAAAACCTATTTGTTTTTTCATAATCTTAACTCTGTATTGCAAGAAGATTGGATAAACTATCTTTTACAAAGGAACTACTCACCACAGGAGCAGCAACTGCATCCAAAAGATTTTGAAGCCCTACTTTGGATTTTTTGGCAACGGGAACCACCGTTGTTGAAGCACTCATTTGCTCAAGCAAAGCTGCAATTGAATTTTGCTGCGTCCTGCTCGCAACAGGTTGATCAGCAACAGATTGAATTGTACCCTGCGCCGCACTCAAAAGCGATGATAACCCTATCACTCCTAAGTGAGTTGTTGGTGCACCAGATGTTGCTATCGCGGTCGCAAGAAGTGCCGACAAAGAAGGTTTATCCACCTGAGCACTTTGTGCAGCCAGTTTACTTAAAGTGTTGCTTGCATATTGCATCAAAAATAGCTGAATTGATAAAAGCGCATTGCTATATGCCACTTTTAAAGATTGATCGCTTAAAATACTCATTGCCTGAGCGTACAATGGATTTGATTGTGCTGTCATAAACTGTTGCAGCAGATCTGTCTCAAGATCAACTGGTGCAACGGAGGGCGTTGATGGTGTCGTTGAAGAGGCAAGCAATGCAGAAAGCCCAGGCGCTGTCGGCGCGGTTGAGACCGTGGGACTAGCTTCTTGGGGACCAACGCCTTGGGGACCAACTTCTTGGGAGCCAACTTCTTGCAACAATGCACTCAGTCCAACCTGAGAATATATCGTGACAGAAAACATGGAGCACAATACAATCATCGACAAAAAACGTATACGCTTCATCATAAACCTCTACTCTTACTACTTTTTTTTAAATCATGCTCACTTAAACACAAACCATACAAACAATCAAGCCTTTTGCTCTTGGTACAAACGCTTTAATTCTGTAACCGTTGTTGCATCTTTTGCCGATTTATCTTCACGATACGCCACAAACCGAGGAAATCGTAACCCGTATCCAGGATGTGCATCAGTTTTGCCTGCACTATGCACCGGAGACATCGTAATTTCATCTGATTTAATCACACAGACAATTTCAGGTTGCACCCAAACATCAGGTGCCAAATTTTTGGTACATACCACATTTTTAGGTTGATGATCCACCACCAGCTTATCGCACCGTTTCTTAAGATCTTTAAACTCGGCGTCAGTCAAACCTGTTCCCACTTTTGCCGTTGTTTTAAAACTATCGGTATGATCATCGTACACGCCCAGCAAAAATGCACCAATGCCAAATTTTGCACGCTTACCACGTCCTGCATAGTATCCCAAAATAACACCGTCTACCGTGTCAACCAGCGACCCATGCGCTTCCCGCTTTAATTTGATCCAATTAAAGTTTCTTTTTCCTGGTTGATATTTTGCATCTTCACGCTTGACCACCAATCCTTCAAGCCCTGCACCAATTGAATTTAAAAAATACTCTTCCAGCTCTTTGGCGCTGTGAATATGTTTTTCTTCAACTACTTGTAAAGCTTCATCTTTTACCTTACTGCATACTTCAAGCAATGCTGCACGGCGCTGCGCGTGAGAATGATCAAGCATCGACTCACCATCAAGATACAACAAATCAAACAGGTACAAGCGTAACGGAAGCTCTTCACTTACTTTTTCAATATCATGCTTTCGTTTGCGCTTCACTGTTTCTTGAAATGGTAAAAATGTATCGGTATCTTCGTCATAGACGATCGCTTCACCTTCACAGATCAAACTTTTCACCGGCAACTCGGTCACCACTTTTTTCAAATCTGGAAACATATCCGACATATCAAGCATATTGCGCGAAAAGAAAGCAACTTCTTGGTGAGACCCTATGTTTCTAAGATGTACCTGTACACGAAATCCATCCAGTTTAGGTTGCGCTACACAGTCACCCAATTTTTCAATAATTGCTTTGGGGCTAGTCAACCTTTCTGCAGCTGCGGGGCGAATGGGTATCCCCACTTGTATCGCCATGTGCTCAATCCCTTTGACCCCATCTTCTTTAAGGGTACGTGCCACAAGCCCTAGGTCAGCGCAAATGTTAAACGCATGTTCCAACTTTTTGCTGTAACTTTTGTCCCCTGCCTGCATCCAAGATAAACCATCTAAAAATGTCATGTCAGAAAAACCAAGTCGCATGGTTTTGGTCACAATGCGTACCACAAATTTGGCACCTTGACCATCAAGTTGCTCCAGGAGCTTGACCAAAGATTTTAATTTTTTTTCAGTTGAACCGGTGCCACTAATTTCTGCAATTTTGACCAATGCTTCGTATACCTGATGCAACGTCAAACCTTGATCCTTGCCATCCCACATCTCACCCACCACTTGCCCTGCATCACCAGTTTTTTTAATGATTGCACTGGTTGCTGATTCTGTTGTACCCAAAAGTGATGCAACAATAGCCACCATGCCTTTTTGGGCAATGTTAAACTGCTGATCTTTGTAGGCTGGAAAAAGTGACCCCATCGCCAAGTAAGCAACAATTTGAGCCTCGCAAGCGCTGCACTGCTCGAGGAGTTGTGCTAAAATCTTGGTCATGGCGGTTCGCGATGATTCTTGTTCAAGAGCCTGAATAAACTGTACACATTTCACAAATTTCATATCAAAATCTCATAGGTTTTATATCTTGGTATTGTTTAGCATAGCTTGATTTATTATGTTAGATATTACTTAAGTTTCCACCATCTCTACCATTCCGGACTCGATCCGGAATCTATGTGCACTTTTTTATGAATGGATTCCGGATCCCGTTGTCTACGACAACTTGTCCGGAATGGTAGAGAGTGTAGTTCCAAATCCAACCAACTAAATCTTACTGCAAACTCAAGATACAAAAATGGCTCCAAAAAAGAAATCTTTTATGCAGCCAAAAATAAAAAGCCTCATGTCTCGCAAGAGAAACATGAGGCTTTTTATAAATCGCTAGAAAATATTAATTATGCTGTTGCTGGAGCGTCTGGCCATCTCAAATTGAGCACAGCAGGATAGGTTAGAGGTTGTCCTGACATGTTATTTGTAATATTATTCCCATTTACACCGATACCAACCAACAGCGGTGACTGTCCTGTAAAGGATGCTGGTATACTAGCATTTGAACTAAGTAAATACGCATAGCTAAGAGGAACATAAATTGGTGAACCAGTCAAATTATTCCCGTTAAAATCTAATACGTACAAGGCTAACTGCTTTGGAGTTTTTGTTTGGAAATCTGTAATAATATGTTTAATTGAGTTTGCATAACCATGTTTCGTATTAGTATCCATACCAACCAACAGAAGACTAATACCATCTTTCCATTGTTGTTGTGTGATTGTCGATAAAACAGGCGCAGGTATCAACGTACCAGCTTGGGTTATATTGCTTGAATTCTGCCAAAACTGTGGAACTCCACCAATTGCATAACCAAGTCCTTCACCACCGCTTAAGTTAATATTCGCAGAAGAAAATCCTTCGCTCCCGCGTATAACATGTACTGCTTGATTTATCTTCGCTCCAGCACTTTCTAATGTTTTAATCAAAGGTGCTTTAGTTTTTGCATGAGTTGCTGTCCATCTCAAATTGAGCATTGCAGGATAATATAGAGGTGTTCCTGACATGTTAGTAGTAATATTATTATCATTTATACCGATACCAACCAACAGCGGTGTCTGTGTTGTAAAGGATGTTGTCAGACTAGCATTTGAACTAAGTAAATACGCATCATTAACAGGAACATAAATTGGTGACCCAGCCATATTTAACCCTTTAGAATTTAATACGTACAAGGCTAACTGCTGTGGAGGTGTTGTAAAATCCGTCATGATATATTGAATTGAATCTAGATAAGAAGGTTGCGCAGTGGTACTCATACCAACCAACATAAAACTAATACCATCTTTCCATTGTTGCTGTGTGATGCTTGATAAAACAGGTACAGGTATCAACTTACCAGCTTGGGTTATATTGCTTGAATTTTGCCAAAACGATGGAACTTCTTCACCAAATGCATAACCAAGTCCTTGACCACCGCTTAAGTTAACATTCCAAGAAGAAAGTTCTGCATCTCCGTGTACAACATATGATACTGGATTTACCGTCACTCCACTGCTTTTTTCTAAGTTTTTAATCAAAGAACATTTATTTTGAACCATAGGAGCTGATGTCCATTTCAAGTTGAACATTACTGGATAAGTTGGAGGGTTACTACCTGTAACACTATTACCATTAACACCAATTCCAACTTCACCTACTGTCAATGAACCACCAAGATTGATTGCCTTACTCCAAGGAATATGTTTTGGTTTGTTCAGCAACGGAGCGCCATTACTATCAAATACATACAGCAATACATGATCTGGAGTTGCTGTTGCTAACTCTGTAACAGGAGTGCCGTTCGCATCTTCAGCAACAAGCAACATATTAATACCAAGTTCCCATTCTGCTGGCTTTACTGACTTTAAAGTAGAACGGATATCTACGCATGGCGTTAAGTCAGGATTCTCTTCTGTAGCATAAGCTGTAAACCAATAGGGTGGAACTTTGTCAATAGCAAAACCATATCCGTTATCACCACCAAGATTAAAATTAACGTAAGGAATTTCTTCGGTAGTAGAGAAATTAATTTGTGTCGTATGCGACCATGGATTTACCGTTATTCCCAAGGATGCCACAACTGCTTTTTGATGTTGAGGCACAACAGGAGATGGACACATCACCTGTAACACAACAGGATAGGTTCCAGATCCCGCTGGCACCTGATTGACATCCATAGTGACCTGCAATGGTAAAGCATCTAATATCGTGCTCGCCTCTGTATCATTATCAAGAAGATTTCCTTCACTAACTAAAACTGAAGCCGTATCGAGCACTTTACCATTACTATCAAACATATAAAAAAGTAGATTTTCTGCGCTAGAAAGTTCCGTTTGCTCGGTAATAGGATTACCATAGGCATCAACAGCAATCAATAAATATTGAACACCAGCTTGCAATTGCGCTTTGTGTAATTTATTGAGCGTTGGCGCTATATTTGCCGCAGCTGGTTCATCTGGATTCTCTGTATTTTCTCCAAAAACATACTCAATTCCTGCTGCTCCCCCAATATTAATATCAACTTCAAAAACAGAGCTATCTTCTGCGGTACTTGGTATTGTATATGAAACCGTAGTTATCCCGCCCTGTGGAAATAATGCTGCAATTTGTGATAAAGTTTGAAATGATGTGCTCGAACCTCCACCCCCAGTTCCTTGCTGAGCTACTACTGCCTGAGCTAGATTTAAAAAATTCTCGACTGTAGCAGAACCCAAAGCAGGAGCAGCAAAACTACCCCAAACCACCAGAAATACTGCTATTTTTTGAAATGATTGCATCATTTTTATCCTTTTTTTCTGTTAACAAAACAACTATTTTGACACTCTTTTTATCCTTAACAGTTTTCCCCTCAAAAAACAATACTCTTACAATCAAAGGCCTTATGCTTTGAGAAAAACATAAGGCCTTCACATTTTTTTATTTCAAAAACTAAAACGGAATTACAACTGGATTTGGTATCTGAACAGTCACAGGTACCAAATAATTTGCAAGAATTCCTGACGCGCTTGTTCCATCGCCAGCATAAACTTCAATCTGCATTCCCGGGCTTGTAAATGATGGATTTGAAGACATTGATGTAGGTCCATTAGCTACATAGGTCAAAGGGATATCTGAACTTGTTGATAAGAGAGTCCCTGAAATATCAAAGATATATAACGTAAAGGTTGTTAGCGGACTTTCTTGCGGAGTTGTGATAAGATTTGGCATAGCAGTGCCCGTACCATCTACCCCAACAAACAAGAATGTAACACCCGCTTCCCATTGAGCCTGAGTAATCGTAGGAATAGTTGCCGCCAAACCATTTAGACCAACATCCGAGGTTTTACTGAAAGGATTGACTTCTCCAAATGCATAACTCCAAGGTTCTGCACGAGGACCTTTATTCATATTAAACACAATGGACGAGAAGTATTCACCCTGTGAAGGATTTGAAGAATTTGAAAGAATAATTGTTTGTGGCGTTACCGTCGCTCCAGCTCCAGCTAATGCTTTCGTGATTGTTTGTAGAGTTTGTATCGATGCTGCTTGCATGGTCAATTGAACTGGATAGGTAATTTTAGTGTTGCCCTTGGTTAAATTCGATCCATTGACCCCAACTCCTACAACAAGCGAACCATCCGGAGCAGCAGTAAATGAGGTTAAAGTAGCCCCTTTAGTAAGTGCGTATGCACTGTTAACTGATACAACAACAGGCGAACCAGGCAGCGCATTCTCTGTTTTATTATCAAACATATGCAAATATAATGAAGCAGGAAAGTCGGTTGCAGGATTTGCAATAAAGTTACCATTCTTATCAGCAGCAACCAATATAGCACTAATTCCATCAGTCATGTTAGCTGCAGTAATGTTATTAAAAATACTGGTGCTATTCGTTAAATCATCTATCACAGTTCCGCCTGTTACAGCTGTGTTCTTTGACCAAGGATTGCCTCCAAAAGCAAAGCCCCATGCATTGCCCCCTCCCAAATTAAAATTAATTGATTTCGGGGTTCCCGTTAAAGTAGCTGTAACTGGACTTAAAGATGATCCAGCCTGGCTTATAACTCCTTTAAGAGCAGACAGAGTTTGAGACGCATTGACAGATCCAGTAACTGTTGATGCTTGTGATGCTGTTTTCATGGTCAATTGAACTGGATAGGTAAGAGCATTGCCCTTAGTTATACTTGATCCATTTACCCCAACTCCCACAACCAGCGAACCAGACGGAGAAGCCGTAAATGAGGTTAAAGTAGCCCCTTTCGTAAGTGCGTATGCACTTTTAACGGACACAAGCTTAGGCGAACCAGGCAGCGGATTGCCTAAATAATCAAACATATGCAAATATAATGAAGCAGGAAAGTTGGTTACAGGATTTACAATAAAGGCACCAAGCTGATTAGCCGCAACCAATATAACACTAATTCCATTAGTCATGAACGTTGGATTTGCGTTAATGTTATCAAAAATAGTTGAAAGATCATGCACAGTTCCGCCTGTTACGGCTGCGTTAGTTGACCAAGGATTATCTCCAAAAGCATAACCCCATCTTCCAAAATTAAAATAAAATGGTTGAGCTTGGTTTCCTATTAAATTATCGTCTGTAATTTGAGTTAAGCCAACAGGAGGAGTTACAGATGATCCAGCCTTGCTTATAATTTCACTAAGAGCACCCAGAGTTTGAGACATATTGACATATCCAGTCCCTGTTGGTGGCGTAGCAGTAAATTTTAACATAGCTGGATAAGGTACAGGATTTGCGGTCTTAAGGAGTAGATCATCTACACCAAACGAAACGTACACTGGAGCTGTAAATGCAGTGCTTGAGTTACTACCCAAAACATATCCACTTGAAACAGGAACCGTAACAGGAGTGCCCACCAATGTGCCTTTTCTATCCCAAGCATACCATATTACACTTGCTGGAACTCCTGAACCAGTTGCGGTTGGAGCTGCGATAAGATTACCCGCAGCATTACACAAAATAGGCATAACGTCTATAAAACCCACAGCCTTGATCTGATTTATGACTATTGACATAGGTACGAGGGCCGATCCTTGGTATGCCGATGTCGTCCAGCTTGAAGGAACTGCACCAACAGGAAATCCACGCCCGTTATTGAAGTTAGCATAAAATGAAGAGATAGTGCTTGGTGCAACTGATGATACTTGATTGATAGTTAGGTTTGCAGTGGAAAAAAACTTTAGAATATCTGAATAACTTTGAATAGCTGTACTTGGTGTTGGTGTTGGTGTAACTGGGCCCTGATGTCCACCACCCCGAGCAACTACATTCTGAGCTAGATCTAAAAAATTCGCGACGACTGCAGCAGAACCCAAAACAGGAGCAGTAAAACTACCCCAAATCACCAGAAATACTGCTATTTTTTGAAACGACTTCTTCATACACATCCTTTTTTATAAAAAAATTATGAGGCACTCCTATCCTTTAACAATTTTGTCATTAAAAAACAATAATTTTTTTAAGCAATGAACCATTGCTAACAGGAATGTTTTAAATAGTACCACGAAGGATAATAAGAAGAAAAAAATGGTAGCGACGCAGGGACTTGAACCCCGGACCTACAGATTATGATTCTGCCGCTCTAACCACCTGAGCTACGTCGCCATTTTGAAGTTGATTTAATTAAGAAATTAAATCTATTTGAAAGATTGGAGTAAAGAATGGATCCCTACGGCTCGCGCAAGGATCCAAATAATTTCAACTTTAAGAAGTATACTTAAATACTTAGTTTTTGTATATTAAAAAATCTTAAATAAAATTTAAATAATGATTTCAAGAAGAACAAACCAGTGATAAGCGTTGTGATAATTCCGATCATCATCGTTACCGCAAACCCTTGGATAGCACCAGAGCCAAAATAATACAGCACAGTTGCTACGATAAACGTGGTAACGTTTGAATCCAAAATAACCCACATCGCTTCAGAAAATCCATCTTCTACAGCTGCTGCAACTGTCATGCCTTCACGCATAGCTTCTTTGATTCGTTCATAAATCAAGATCGAAGAGTCGATTGCCATACCAACGGTCAAAATCATTCCCGCAATACCTGGAAGCGTCAATGTCGCATGCAAGACCGCCATGAACAACATCAAAAGAATGATGTTGTAAAGCAATGTTAAAAATGAGAACACGCCACAAAGACGATAGTACATAACACCAAACAAAAGTAACAGCGTAAGACCAATGATACAAGACAAGAGTCCTTTTTGAATAGCTTCTTGACCAAGTGTTGGCCCGATTTGACGTTCTTCAACGAAATCAACTTTTGCTTTAAACGCACCTGATTTCAAAAGTTTTGAAAGCGTTGTAGCTTCTTCTGATTTAAAGCTACCGCTAATTTGGCCACGTGCACCAATTGCTGATTTAATGGTCGCTGCTTGGATCACTTCATCATCCAAGACGATTGCAAGAGTTTTGCCAATATTTTCACTGGTTAACTCATGAAAGCGCTTACCGCCTTCTTCATCAAATTCAAAACTTACCGCTAAATCTGTTCCAAATTCGCCACCAAAACCAACTGAAGCATTTTTAAAATATTTTCCTGATACCGGTGAATACTCTGGAAGTAAATAGTACGTTTTTTCTTCAAATGCACCGCGACGTTGACCAGGAACAATCACCGTTCCTTCTGGAATTTCATGATCATACTTTGCAAGCAAAGCTTCTCTGCTACCAGCATTATCTTCTACCAACTTAAATTCTAAAACAGCTGATTTGCCAATCATTGCTTTTGCTTGATGAGGATCACTCACGTTTGGCAGCTCTACCACAATTTGCGCAGCACCTTGTTTGCTGATATGAATTTCACTCAAACTGCTAAAGCGGCTTCGCAAAATTTCAATATTTGCTTCAACTGCATCAGAAATAAGTTTTGAAAGTGTTGCTTCAGCAATGCTTACCTTCAAGCTTGCACCATCAACATCATATTTTAAATATTTTTCTTCTGACTTAAACAATGACTCAGCTTCACGAGCTGCACTACCTGACTGAAACTTGAAAACTAAACCATCATAGGCAAGCGTTGTCTTACCATCAAGTTCTATTTTTGATGCCTTGAGTAAAGATTCAAAGCCACGAATTTTATCACCAAGGTAGTTTTTGATTACATCATCCGCTTGCACTTCAAGGGTAATGTATGTTCCACCCACTAAATCTATTCCAAAACGAATGTCATGTTTACCATATCGGTATAGATAACCACATGTTGCAAGAGCAAAAAGGACCCAAAATGCAAATCCTGTAGATAGGACTTTTTGAAATGAGTGATTCATGAATTCTCTCCAAGCACTTATTTTATTTAAACATTCTTACTTCTCAAAATATCAAGGTACGACGTTTTGAGCATTTCGCTGTCCAGCTTTCCGTCTTCGTGTACAGTTTTGAACTAACTAATGACGTTTTACTTACTTAAGGACTTTTTATCTTTCTTGCCCGGCGTCGCTCTATGAGCTATGCCGAGGCAGCTTTCGCTCTGTAATTTCAATTTATTGTACTATTAATGTTTTCTTCATTCTGTAATGGCCGCGCCTAGGCGTAGCTCGTAAGAGCGAAGAACTGGACTTTTTATCTTTATTGCCCGGCTACGTATCATTTACTTCGCCGAGGCAGTCTTCGCTGTAACATTTCAAACTTAATCTATTCTCAAAGCCTTCTGTGCTGGCCGCGCCTAGGCGTAGCTCGCAAGAGCGAAGACTGGTGCCGAAGAAGGGACTCGAACCCCCACAGGATTTCTCCCACAGCCACCTCAAGGCTGCGTGTCTACCAGTTTCACCACTCCGGCATATTTGATCTACATGTTAGATTAGCAGATCAGATGATATTTTCAATGCAAAAAGTTTCAATGTCCCAACAATTTGCAGATCATTTCTTGAATTTTGCACAATATTGTTTGCACACAACAAGCCGCAATCATAAACCACTCTGACAACTTGCTCCAAGCAATACCACCATACAGCACCAACACGTCAGCAATTTTTTGGTACCATGTTGCACCAGATGATTTCTTAGATTTTGCAGAAGCCTCCTGCGACTCTTTATCGACATCTGATTTCATGGCTGCAGCTTTTGCTGCTGCATCCTGCGCTTGAGCATCATCTCTTTTTTGCAATATCACAAAATCACCCTTAGAATCTTTTTCCAATAATGTTTGCATTGCAAGACCCTTATTTTGTAATGTTTGCGCGGCAGTCTTAATTTGAGCTGTTGTTTGATCAACCTTAACCACTAATTGAGCTTGCAAATATTGCAGTAAGTTTGTTTGCAAATAGGTTAACTTTTGTTCAATATTCTTTTGGAAATTTTCCATTTCATAGTACAGTACTCGAGCTTTTTTATCATCAAGCTCCATACCAATATCTTTAAAGTTATTCCAAGCTCTTGTTTCAAGTGCTCGACAAGCATCGATTTCTTTAAATGCCTTCATCATCGTTTTATCAACTTGGTCATCCAAATCTTCAATCAATTTAAAATCAGCACTCATCGACTGAAACAGTTGCTGCTGCTCTTGAATTTTTAAACGAACTGATCGTTCATCTGATGAAAGATCGCCACTGCGAATTTTTTCTTCAGTGGTTAACTCTGTTGAAAGAGCCTGAAGAAGTTCTTCAATTTGACCTTTCTGAAAACCAACCGTTTCATAAAATTCATCAATTTGTTGGCCAACTTGATTTACTTCATGAACAAACTTCATACGAATATCTGCTGCTTTTTGAATCGTTGTGCGAATAACTTCAAATAGTTGTTCTGCTTTTTTATACCAATTTCTTTTTTCAAGCCAATTGCCACCAGAATCAATATGCAAAGTATCAAGACCGTCTGGTACAATTTCATGTACGTCAGTTATCTGCATCTGTGCCTGAACACTCCCTGGCTGCGAGTTTACAGCTGTAGCAATAACTGGTGTTGGCGCACTGACCACTTTGGGAGCACCTGGTGCAACAACCACTTCTGGCTCAGCAACAACAGACACGACTTTAGGCAGCACCGGACTTACGGCAACTTTAGGCATAACCGGATGAACAATTGGTACGATTACTTTAGGTGCAATCGGTTCCTCTTTAGGTTCAACAACAGACCTTACTTCTTTTGGTTCTACTGCAGCAGCAATAGGCTCAGGCATTTTTGGTACGTCTGTTTCGACCGTTTCTGTAGGCGTTTTTATAGATTCAGCGTCTTGAGGCTCAACCGCTTTTGGCATAACCGGCTCAACGGCCGCAGCAGGTGCCTGGGGCGTTGCCTCTGTTGACCCCGATATACTTGTTAACAGTGCATCAAGTTCTGGTTCTGCTGCCCTTAAAGCATCAGTAGCAAAAAACAGCGAGATAAAAAACATAACCCGTAGCAACACCATGAAAACTCCTTTTTTTACATCACTTATAATGTCTTTGCCATTTCTTTTAACTCATTCATTAAAGCTATCGATAACTCTTCAGCTTCCCATGAAGTATAGCTCCATCGAACCCCTGAATCAACCCGCGTTAAAACTGAGCAGTCAGACTTGATATCAATAATATCAATATGAACAACATTCATTAATGGATGCACCATTGATGGAGCTCGCACAACACCTGCACGACCAAGTATGCTGTACGCAATGTTGCCTTCATCCATAAAACAGATCATCACCTTTTTTTGCCATACCATATTGTGATAACCTTGGTGATTTTTATGAATTGAAATCAAAATGCTTTCATATCCCTTAGGACATATCACCTGAAGAGGTGTTGTATGCGGCACACCTTTTTCAGAAAAAGTTGCAAGCACACCAACCGTTGTACCTTTTTTTAAAATTTCATACAAATCTTCAGGAAGTTTAACCCCAACATGTTTTGCCATAACAAGAACCTTTCATTTTTATTAATTTATATCAAAATTATCATCAGATTTTTGGATTAACACCGCTATGGAGCAAATTGGATAACAACCATAGCACATTCAAAAACCTGTTTTTTTTACTCTGAAAACAATCGAAGCGTAATTTCATTTTCTAGGGCATAACCTTTGGGAGTCAGTCGTATCACGCCATCTTGGTAGATTAACAACTGTAACTTCACCAAATCGTCAAGGTTCTTAAAAAAATGAGTCTGAGCTTCTGGCGTTATACTGCAAGCATAACCTTGCACACATACGCCCTTGGATTGACGCAATCCTAACATTAATTTTTCAAGCATGATCTGTTGGCTTGATAATGACTCGTTCATATCAATAACCGACTGCCCATCAGACAATAGCTCAATGTAGCGTCCTAAATTTTTGGTATTTTGAAAACGAACCGATCCATTAAACGAACAAGCTCCCAGGCCAAATCCACGATATGATTTACGATTCCAATATGCGCTGTTATGTCGTGATTGATATCCCGACCGCGCAAAGTTCGACAACTCATACCGATCAAAACCATGCTCAGCCAAAGTATCAACAGTCCAATCATACAGATCGACCATCGCATCATCAGGCGGCAAATGAACTTTTTTTGAACTCACTTTAAAATACAATGGTGTATCTTCATGCACCGTCAAAAAATAAATTGATATGTGCTTAATGGGCCAGCTCATCGCTTCTTGTATCATCTCTTTCCACTCATCATCTAAGACGCCTGGTAAACCTAAGATAAAATCAACCGACAAATTATCAAAATACTGTGACGCCTCTTGCAACACCGCGTATACATCTTGTCTGGTTTGGTGACGGTTCAATGATTTTAAAACAATATCTTTTAAACTCTGTACACCAATACTCAACCGATTAATACCTGCACGATGCCATGCTTGAAGCAACTCTGTTGTCACCGTACCCGGATTAACTTCAAGAGTTATTTCTGTCGACTGATCAAAATCAAACAACTCTCTTAGTGTAGCAAACGTGTCAAGTAGCAAGTGAGCGGGATAGGTGCTTGGAGTTCCACCACCGAAATAAATGGTCTGCAAGGCTGGTTTTGAAGATATCATCGGAGCAAATTCTTTAATTTCTTTTAAAAGAGCAACATGATACTGAGCCATAAACTGTTCATGCGATGCCATCGCAACAAAATCACAGAAATGACATTTATACGGACAAAAAGGCCAATGAATATACAAATGCTGCATATCTAAGTAAGAATAACTCAAATTTTCCCCGTGGTCTGCTCAGACTGAGCCATTTCAACAACAATTGTTTGCAACATATCAATGTCTGCAAACAACATCGTTTCAGAAACAGCATCATAAGCAAATTTAATTCGAAATGATCTATCAAAAAATTCTTGCATTAAGGATAACACGTTTTGAGAAACAATTCCATCCAGCATTGATACTATTTGTATGTCTGTTTTATCATGCAAAGCAACCCCGCAGCGAGCACTTAAATAATTTTTAATAATCATAGTTAATCGAAAGTAAGCTTCATGCAGTGCCTCTTGCGATGCATGAGTTTGCGATCTCAGACGATGCAGCTCTTGTAAAGCTTCTTGCTCTGGGCTTAATTTTTTACCACGACGATACCGTACCACTAAAGCAGAAAGAACGATTGCAAAAACTATCCCAATGATTACAACATAGATCCAAACATGGTACCACCAAGGTTGATACCATAATTCATATACCCCAAAAAGACCTTTTTGAGTACTGCTCATATTTTTTTCCTGTATGATTTTTAATTTTTTATCAGTGTAACTACTTAGCACCTTGATAAATTTACACTAAATTAAACATATTCACTCCCCGCCTCGTCGTCCCGGACTTGATCCGGGATCCAGTACTAACATTAAAAAACCTAATAAAATAGGACTTTTGAAGAATTTTATTGCTGGATCCCGACCTGTTCGACGAAGATTCATGCATAGAAGAAGTGAACATGGATCCCGTGATCAAGTCACGGGATGGTAGAGGCGGGAGGTGTAAGTGCGTAGTCTGGGCTCGGGGGCCGGGACGACGAGAGTGGGTGAATACAATAAAATTAATCAAAGATCATGCCTGCCAAATAGTTATTTATAGGTTTTAACTGACCATGCGTTTTTTAAAAAACGATATTAACTCATGCATAAATGTTGATTGATTGCGCAAAAGAACAGTCTGGACCCCCATTTTACGCAGCATTGTTTTTTGATCACGCAATCGATTATGAAGCCCTTGCGAAATAGAACTACGTATGCCACCAGAACTGCTTGCCAAAACTTGCCTTCCTGTTTCTGGATCTTGCATCCAAACGAGTCCTACATCAGAAAAAACAGTTTCTTGCGGGTCTAAACAACTAATTGCAACAAAATTTTTGCTCACCACAAATTTTTTCAAGCTGGAAGAAAAATCAGGAGCAATAAAATCTGAAACAACAAGCATGGTTGATTTTTTAGGAACATGGGTTAACCCATACTGACACAATGCTTCTATGCTTGTTGTTGAACCTTGAGGCTGATGTGTAAATATTTTTTCGATCATACGATGAATATGATATTGCCCTTTTGCAGGTGGTATCATATATTCAACACGATCAGAAAATAAAATTAACCCCACTTTATCCTTGCTCCATCCTGCTGCAAGCGCCAAAACACCAGCAACTTGTTGCATGATTTCTTGTTTGCTATGGACACCTGAGCCAAATTGAGTTGAGGCAGAAACATCAAGACAAACCATAAAGGTTCGATTTCTTTCTTCAAAATATTGTCTGATATACAAAGTATCTTGACTGCGAGCAGAACTTTTCCAGTCGATTAAACGAACGTCATCACCATACTGATATGCTCTAAGCTGATCAAAATCAAATCCAAAACCTCTTTGTGCGCTGCGCGAAGCACCGGTGCTAGGCCCACTCAAAATACGACGAGTATGAAGCTCTAGCTCTTTAACTTTAGCAGCGAGTTCAGCAGCGATCATACATTACCACCCTTGCGTTAACAAACTCTCCGGCAACACTATTGAACCATCAGGTCGTTGGTACGTTTCCATTAACGCAACCATCAAACGCGGGAGTGCAAGTGATGATGCATTCAAGGTATGCGCGTATTCATTTTTACCTGACGAGTGACGATAACGAATTTTTGCACGACGTGCTTGATATTGGGTACAGTTACTTGCCGATGAAACCTCATAGTAACTATTTTGTCCTGGCATCCACACTTCAAGATCATACGTCTTTGCAGATGCAATACCACTATCTTGCGCTGCAAGCAGCATCACGCGATAATGAAGACCAAGCGCTTGCAAAATTTCTTCGCCACACGCAACCATACGCTCAAGCTCTGTTGCACTATCTTCATGATTGGTAAATGAAACAAGCTCAACTTTTTCAAATTGATGAATACGAATAAGTCCACGTTCTGCAGAACCATAGGTTCCCGCTTCACGACGAAAACAACCGGTCCAAGAGGTCAGTCGTTTAGGCAAATCTTTTTCTTCAAAAACAGTGTCACGATAATAATTGAGCAATGGAACTTCTGCCGTTGGAATCAAATACAAATCTTCACCTTCGATTTTGTACACTCCATCAGCAAACTTTGGCAACTGACCAGAACCTTCAAGCGATTTGGTGTTAGCCAGATAAGGCGGCAAAATTAATTCAAAACCATGTTTCACATTCGTTTTAATCATCAAATTTGTAAGCGCATAGATTAATCGAACGGCATCACCTTTGTACAAAGCAAAGTTGCTGCCCGCAATTTTTGTTGCGCCTGGAAAATCAAACCATCCAAGTTGATTGCCCAGCGTTACGTGATCTTTGGCTTTAAAATCAAATGTTGGTTTTTTGCCAAATGTGCGAACTTCTTTATTTTCAGGTTTGTTACCTTCAGGAACTTCAGGCATCATGGGATTGGGACAAGACATATAGTGCATAGTAAAGTTTTTTTCTAAGTCGACAAGCAGCGTCTCTTTTTCTTTTAACAACTTACCAATTTCTATAGATCTTTGACGTACATCGTTTGATATTTCGCCTTTAAAGTTTCTTGCAAGATCGTTTTTTTCTTTACGAATTTGCTCAACCTCTACCGATAGTTGTCGAAACTGTGCGTCAAGCTGAATTAACAACGAAGTATCATACGAAGGATCTTTCTTGAGAATTTCTTTTTTAAATTGCTCAGGATTTTTCCGCAATTCTGCTAAATCTATCATGGATACTCCTATTGTGTCTCTATCGTTTCAATTGCAAAACATGTATAAAAGAATAAGGTCGAACAGATAACTGTGCGACCTTACAATGGATAACTATTTTGCAAGGCGAAATAATTTCAATCTAACCTTACGTACGTTATTATAATTGCACTTTGCGTACTACTTCACGCAAATTTTTGCCAGCTTTGAACTTCGGCACTGTTACACTTGGAATGTTGATCTTTTGTTTTGTCGCTGGATTGATACCTTTGCGCGCTGAACGCTCAGAAATCCAGAAACTACCAAAACCAGTGATCGAAACTTTCTCACCTTTTTTGAGACAACGCTCAATAATTCTGACGAGCGAATCAAGAACTCTAGCAATATCTTTTTTGCTAAAGGTTGTTTCTTCGCTGAGTGCGTCAATTAATTTAGTTTTATTCATAAGGTCTCCTTACACGTACATATAACGGAACACTGCTTATCACTAAACTACTACTAAACTTTTTGCAGTTCATGTAAACTAGACTAAATCTATTTAGTGGTTTGTCAAATAAATCTATGAAAAAACCACGCTTCTTAACCAAAAGGACCTCCTGATGTTGATAGACACACACTGTCACATGAACATAATGACCCGAAAATTTGACACAAAAGAGCCATTTCAACCGTTTACAAATGATGAATTTATACAACTCCAAAATATTATTGCTGATGCACAAAAAGAATCTGTAACCACCATCATCAATGTCGGAACAAACTACATTGAAAGTATTGCATGCATTCAAATCGCACAGCTTTTTGAAAATTGCTATGCAACAATCGGACTTCATCCCAATGACAGCGATGACAACTGGCAAAAAACTATTGAACTGTTTAAAATTTTACTTGAAACAAAGGAAGACCCGTCTTTGCTCTTCGAGCTACGCCGAGGCGGGCAAGCCCGCATAGTTGGTATCGGTGAATGTGGTATCGATAAACATTATCCTGATTTCAATCTCCGTCAGCAGCAAGATGTTTTTCACGCACAGATTCAATTAGCTCTCGAGCATGATCTGGCTCTCGTCATTCATTCACGAGATGCCGATCAAGAAACGTACGATGTACTGGCACAATACCGCGGTGAAAAAAATTTCCGCGGCACCATTCATTGTTTTTCTTCAGATGAACTCTACGCTCAAAAATATTTAGATCTGGGTTTTGTTCTAGGATTTGGCGGCACGATCACCTATCCCAAAAATGAAACACTCAGAAACGTGGTAACCATGATTCCTCTGGAAAAAATCATTCTTGAAACCGACGCCCCATTTTTACCACCACAATCACTGCGCGGTAAACCAAACCATCCAGCATACATCAAAATAATTGCCCAATATATTGCCCAACTACGTGGTGAATCTTTTGAAATGGTAATGGAAACAACAGCAAAAACAACCCAAAAATTATTTGGAATTATTGCAAGTTAAAAGGAAAAACAATGAAATCACTGATTCAAAAATATTTTTTACCAACATTGATAAGCGCAGCTATTCTGGCTATTTTTGGCTTACTCATTTACAACGGTCAAAACACCAATCGTTGCGAGGCACAAAATCCCATCTGGAACCAAGCATCGCAGCTCATTGATGATAGACTTCATACAACCCTTAAGGCAACAAACCCGATCACCCTGATTGCAGCACTTGCTGTTGCCTATGCAAGTAACCCTGATGGCACTCAAACGTTCAACGAAATTATCCAATGTTGGGTTAAACAAGGTGGCAACATCAATCAAGTTTTTAAAGCAAGCGAAGCATACCCGCTCTTCTTGGAGCCTGAAGTGTACGGGCAAATCGATCAAGAGTTAAAAAATAGACCAACCACTATTGCAGCTTCCTTTGCAGGACTGAGCACCATTGTTGCAACACTCTTGAAAAATGGTGCACAACCTATCGTAGGTCAAGTAAGTGCACTTGAAGCATGGGCCGAGCAATATCCTTTACTTGAAAAGCAAGGCAATGCTGACCAGCAAACACCTGGCATCTCTGACGAGCTACACCGCATGCTTAATGATGCACTACAATTTTTACTGAAAGCTTGCGACCAAACACAGCGTGATGCATTTTTTGAAAAATACCCACAGTTCAAAAAAGTTGATGTGGGAACGTAAACTCTATTATTTGCGGCTGCTCAAATGTTTGATAAGATAAAAGTATTCTTAGCTTAAACAAGGAAACATTATGTTTGACGCAATGCTGGCCGCATTTGGCCTATACTGTCTGATTCTTTTGGGCATCGGCCTCTTTTTTTATCGTAAAACCAATAGCCAAGCATCATTTGCGCTGGGCAATCGATCACTCAACTACTGGCTGACCGCCATTGCTGCGCAAGCAAGCGACATGAGCGACTGGCTTTTTATGGGATTTCCCGGGCTAATCTACGCAATTGGACTTTCTGGCATGTGGTTTGCTTTTGGGCTCGCACTGTTCATGTTTTTAACCTGGCAGCTCATTGCACCACAACTGCGACAACAAACCGAACAACTAGGAGCACTCACCCTTTCTGAATTTTTTGCAAAGCGAGCAGAGCGAACTCCTCGGACAACGACCCAAGGATCCAGTAATTTAGAAATTCCTTCCAACTTTATCAAAATCGTCAGCGGTTTTTTCTGTTTATATTTTTTCACTTTTTACATTGCAGCTGGAATTGTTGGAATTGGAAAAGCTTTTGAAATCATTTTTAATATTCCCTACCACACAGGAATCCTGATTGGCCTTGCCATGTCACTTGGATACACGCTCATGGGCGGTCTTCTTGCCGTAGCATGGAGCAATTTACTGCAGGGAACATTCCTGCTGGCATGCATTATGTTTGTGCCGCTGTGGGCAATTATGACCAAGCTGGGTGGCTTTGCGCAAGCGTACCATTCGCTCCAGCTCTTTAGTGATGATTATTTAAGCCTCATGCCTGCATCAGGCATTGCAGGCACCATCATGGCAATCCTCAAGTGGGGCCCTGGTTATTTTGGCCAACCGCACATTTTAATTAATTTTATGAGCATCAATAAGGCCGAAAATATCTCTAAGGCCAAAATTGTGGGCTGCACTTGGCAGATTTTAGCCCTAACCTCTGCAATTTTAGTGGGTATCGTGGGCAAGCTCATGTTGTTTCCAACGCTTGCAAACCGTGAGCTAGTCTTTATTGTCATGGTCAAAGATATGTTTTCACCATTTTTTGCGGGCTTTATTTTATGCTCAATTTTAGCTGCTACGGTGTCAACAATCAACATCCAATCACTCATTTCAGCATCGCTGATCACCCAAGATCTTTTTTGTCCACTATTCAAGACACAACCGTCACAAGCAACCACACTGCTGTTTACGCGTTTAGCAATATTTATTATTCCTGCTCTGTCACTGGGTATTGCCAGCAATGAAAGTTACAATGTTTTAGATTTGGTGCTGTACGCTTGGTCTGGCCTTGGATGCACCTTTGGCCCTATGGTCATCATGTCACTGTACAGCACTCGTATCACCCGCATGGGCATGCTATGCGGACTGTTTGCTGGTGCCATGACCGCAATCCTCTGGCCCCTCAATGGCACTATTCCAACACTCGTTGCTGGATATGTAATCAATACTGCTGTTACTATGAGTGTTTCGATGCTATAAACAACAAAATAATTGCTATTGTAGGTGCATAAAAAATCATGCACCTACAATGAACTTTCATAAATAATTTAAAATCTAATTTATTTATCCTTGAGAGAACATCCAATCAGATGCATCCATAAATATCTTTTGTTGATATTTTCCTTCATCCTTTAACAACCAAAAATTACATGCTGCGTAAACAGTTAACTGTTGTTGCTGCGCAAATAGCAAAACAGCGGTTCGAACAGGTAAGAACAGCCAATCATCTCCGCACATAACACCGTTGGAACTCAATAATGGAAAGTACAACTCTAAATCTTTTCGTACTCCCTCTGTTGTGTGATCGCCATCTACATAAACTAAATCAAACTGTTTTCCATATGATTTAATTAACCCTAACGCTTCAGCCGAATCTTTTCTTGTTGGAATAATTTTATGTGTTAACTGCGCACGCACAATATTACTCAAAAATTGTGTATACATATTTCCATATTGTTGAATCCATGCATCTAAAGAATATAATTTTCCATCTTCTGGTAGCAAAGAGGCAATATGACGCGTCGAAACTCCACAATCTGATCCTATTTCTAGAACATTAACTATATGATTATATTTAAATAATTTTTCTATAAATTCAGCATTAAAATACGCGCCTCTACCATTAAATGGTAAAACTTCTGTCAATTGATTATAAGGATAAGGTAAGGATTGTATTCGCTCAATTGAATAACTTGCAAAACAAATTTTAGAAATATCATCATCATGCTTTTTATAATATGGAAAATATGTAATATAATCCGTTTCCACAAATGATTCTGATTGCCAAGCTGTTTTAAGTGATTCATAAGGATCTTTGCCGCTATACAACATATTAAAACCATAATTTGCCAACGTTGCCGAAAACAAAACCAAAGTTAATAAAACAAATCTATTATTTTTCAAGTGATTTTCCTTGCTTATTTTTAAGAAAATTTCAATATATTATCAAACTCATTCAAAAAATTTTTATGTTGATAGTTCCCTTCACTGTAAAAAAAGAAACAATTATTTTATTCGTTTCCAATAAGCACCCATACCATCAGTGACTCTGTAAGTATCATCCAGTGACTCTGTAAATCTCATCGGCAATGTTAAATTTGTATCTAACGTATCAAGAGATGCTATCGTCATACTGAAAACATGTGGGAATTATAATATTTTTTAAATATGCTTCATATTCACCAGGTATCAAAAATTTTTTAAAGTCTTTGAACCAGGGAATATGAAAACAGGTATAATCTCCAGCAACCCGAATAGCTGTATTCACATCGCTGCTAGTAAAGTTTTTATTAATTAAACAAAAAGTAGTATCAATGAAAGCATCATATAATTCTAAAGACGAATTTATTGGATAATCTAATCGTTTTTCCCAAAATTGACGTTCCCATTGCTTAATAGTATAACCATGAGATAACGTATCTTCTCTTATTTGATCGGAATCAATCAATATCGCAAATCCAATTTTGCGAACTTTAAAGTGATTCGATATCTCTAGCAAAACCTCAATAAAATTATCCGGCAAATTATTATTAAATTTCAAATCAGGATCAGTCATTATATAAACATCTCCAACTAAACTTTGTATAAAAGAATTGTCAACCACTCGATGACCATAATTCACTTTTTGTCTAAGTAATGTGTATTTAAAATCATGTGCATAATAATTCAACAATGGTTCATAGTTACTATTATTATCCACTACAATAATATCAGTAGTATATTTTTCTAATTGAGAAACCATATTTTTAATATACGTAAGCTGATTATAACCGATCACAACGACTGGTATATTCTTTTTTATTAAGGTCCCGGCATTATCTAGAGGCTCAAAAAGAATAGACGTGAAGGGATTTTTCTGAATATAGGCAACGATATCAGAATTAGGACAATTAGTTTTAAAGAATTTAAACAAGTATTCAAAATCAGCAATATTTTTGCTTTTCCACCAAGACACATGAAATGACATGTATACTTTTACTTTATTGTGATAAGCAAAATACAACACATCTTCAAGAATACTTTCTTCGCCACCTTCAATGTCACATTTAATAAAGGATATTTTTTTGTCTTTGATAGCATCATTTTCATAAACATAATCGTGTATTAACTGTTTAAACGTTATTGCTTGAACGCTATAATCATTGATGTTATTTGATTCATTTTTTATGGATGAAGTAGATTTATTGAAAACATCCTCTCTTGGCCCAAAAAATAAAATGTTACTTGTTTGAGCAACTGGTCGCTGACAAACAGTCACATTTGAACACTCAGATGCTTCTAAATTGTTTTTCAAACATTGCAACGATACTGGATCCGCATCAACCGCTATAACATGATTAAAATTTTTAGACAGCCATATCGCAGTCGTTCCAATCCAGGCGCCTAGATCAATTGCTATACCATCAGGATCCTTTACCTCATCGAAAACGTCAAATGTTTCCTGCTCCCACTCAACAAATATATTCTTAACAAAATGATCCGTGGACCAATGATCCGTGGGCCCATCAAAAGAAACAAATGCATGCCTCACGTTTTTTTTATTAATAACGATATAATTTTCACTTGCTTTTATTGCAAAGGAAACAGTTATAAATAAAGCTACCAATAAATAATAGCCCATTGATTTATTTTCAATTGCAACAGCTACATTAAAATTTTTCATATTACCCTTTTAAAATTTCCAAGCGCTATCATCTACAGCTAAAAAGTTTTTATAACGATTTAAGTCAAAACAATCTTAAATTGATTTATCAACATGTACTTCTAATAGTGAAAAAAGAAAATAAACAATAAAAAATAATATTTCTGCATAAGTAAACTCCTTTTTTAAATAATTAATAAAATATCTAAATGCCTTCTACGCATTTCTTGATTTCATCTAATGGGACATATGCACTTTTATGACATGAACCTATAAAACCTGGACCCTTATCCCACCAATTTGCAAACGAATTAAAATCAATTTGGATGGTAGTAATGGGTATATACTGCAACTGAAAAACATTTGATACCCACCAAAAACAGTTATCAACTAAATGCTGAAATATCTCTATAACTTTAGTATTCGGCTGACAAAATAAAATATTGGTAAGACCACTACCTTGTTCACTCACCACTATTTCAGCATTATGAAATAACATGATTTGTTCAGCTACCGATAAATTACAAAGCGAATATCGCTTAAAGCCTTTTTTTTCAAACATTTCAAAAATTTCATCCTCATTGACAATGTGTCTTGGATTATTTAATGCATCTTTTCTGGTTATAAAAACTCTTTTAGAAAATTTTGAAATATCGACACCTTTTTTTTGAGCCCCAACTAATAATTTTTCTCGCATATATTTTAAAGTAGTTGGGTGTTGGAAGTTCCCTGAATGCTTATGCCCAACACTGGTATTAATAACCAAAGAAGGGACAATAAGCTCTTCTGCCTGAAGGCAAAAATCATCATCTACAGGTGATACCACTTTACTTACATCAATTCCCCAAAGCTCCAAAGCTTCTAGCATAAATTTTTCTGTCGTCGGCACATATAACCGATCATATTCAATATTATGCATTTCAAGTAAAGCCAATCTTGCAAAAACTTCACAAAGAGTATGATAATAATTAGCTGATAGGCCAAAATATCTGGCAGCACCATGTTGGGAAATAACAGCAACTTTTCCGGGTATTTTAAAAACATTTTCCCCTGATTTTTTTTGAATCCACTGTAAGCAATCATATCTATTAGCTCGTACGAATTCATCAGGAAGTTTTTCATTTATAAAAACATATCCACAAATACCTTGGACTTTGCCTTGTGGTATAAATAAAACAAACAAATCTTCAAAATAGCCCTTATTTGGAAAATCAGGAGCAATAGAAAATTTTGGATAGTCAAAATAAATTTTATCAACTAACTTTTGATACGTAACCTGTGAGTTATTTTCCAATATCTCTGCAAGAGGAATTATATTAAACCACGGTTGAGTATATTGCTCTTTAGTTATAGCTGATTTTATATCAATAGAAGTATTAAAAAATATTATAAAAACTACGCAATATTTTAAAATTTTATTTTGCATATACACTGTCCTTTTTAATTAAAATCACTCAAAACTTGTGCTATATAATATATGACTGCTTAAATATGCTTCATATTCACCCGGCATCAAAAAGTCTTTAAAATTCTTAAACCAAGGAAGATGTAAACAGGTGAAATCTCCGGCAACTCTAATGTTACAGTTGCCACAAAATTTGTTGTTAACTAAACAAAAAGTAGTATCAATCATAGCTTTATATATCTCTAAACAAGTATTTTCAGGAGACTGAAATCGTAGTTCCCAATAACGACTTTCATATTCTTTAATAGAACTACCAAAGCATAAATTATCCGTTTTTATCTGGTCAGAATCAATAAGTAAAGCAAATCCAACTTTATGAGCTGTAAAATAATTCGATAGCCAGACCAAAATATCAATAAAATTATCAGGTAAATTCTTATTAAACTGCAAATCTGGATCAGTTATTATATAAACATCTCCAACTAAACTTTGCACAAAACTTTTCGAAACAACGGTATGTCCATGATTAATTTTTTGCCTGAGCAAGGTATATTTGAAATCATGAGCATAATAATTCAATAATGGCTCATAACTACTATTGTTATCGACAACGATAATATCAGTGGTGTATTTTTCAAGTTGAGCAACCATATTTTTAATATAGGTACACTGATTATAACCAATAACCACGACAGGCATATTCTTTTTGATCAAGGTCTCTGCTTTTTCTATTGGCTCAAAAAGAATCGAAGTAAAGGGATTTGCTTGAATATAGCCAACTAAATTATCGCTTGGACAATTAGTTTTAAAAAATTTAAACAAGTATTCAAAATCAGCAATATTTTTGCTTTTCCACAAAGACACATGAAATGACATATATACTTTTACTTTATTGAAGTAAGCAAAATACAGTACATCTTCAAGGATATTTTCTTCTCCTTCTTCGATATCACAGGCAATAAAAGAAATTTTCTTGTCTTTTATTGCATCATTTTCATAAACAAAGTCGTGTATTAACTGCTTAAACGTTATTGCTTGAACGCGATAGTCACTCCCTGCTGGTCCAAAAACAAAGTTCCTACTGATGTCGGCAACAGGACGAGAACAAATAGTGACATTTGAACACTGGGATGCTTTTAAATTATTTTGCAAACATTCCAACGATACCCTGTCTCCGTCAACAGCTATAACATGACTAAAATTTTTAGAACACCATATCGCAGTAGCTGCAATCTTGGTACCCAGATCAATTGCTATACCATGAGGATCTTTTACCTGATCGAAAAGTTCAAACGTTTCCTGATAATCGCCCTTTGCCATTACTGCAAAAGAAAAAACTATACTTAAACCTACTGAACGTAACGATTTCAACTTTTTATGCATCTATTCACCTTATTTTTTAAGCATTTCTATGACTGGATAAATATTATCTAATGAAACATTCGTTTTAGAATCATAAGATCCACCTGAATACTCTGTATCCATATTTAAAAGTTTCACGGGAAAGTATTGTAATTCACAAGCAGAGGATATCCACCAAAAACACATATTAATATGCCGTTGAAATAACTCTATAACCATTGTTTCTTTGTTACAAAATAAAAGATTCGTCAAGCCAGCACCATGCTCACCAACCATAATTTCAGCATTTTTAAATAATAAAATTTGTTCTTCAACCGTCATTTTACTCAGTTCATAACGAACAAATCCTAATGGCTCAAACAACTGAAAAACATCGTCTTCATTAAGAATTCGTCGTAACATAGAATCTTTTCTTGAAATAAAAATTTTACGAGAAAAAACTTTATGAGTGCTCACTGCCTCTACTTTTTTAAGAAGTTTATTTTTAACATAGTTCATGGTGATTGGATGAATAAATTGTCCAGAATAATGTTCAAATCCAATATTAATATTACAAAGGCATGATGGTACTATAACCTCATCTGCTTGTATGCTAAAATGAGCATCAACTGGAGAAATAATTTTTGAAGAGTCAATACCCCACAGCGTCAAAATTGTTTGAACCCTAGAAATATCATATGGAATATACAACCAATCATATTCTATGCCATTCATTTCAAGTACAGCAAGACCACCGAGTATTTCATAAATTAAGTGATAGTGATTTGTATAATTTCCATAATTCGTATGTGGTATCACGGCAACACGACCCAATACTTTGCGAACTTGATCATCCGGTATTTTAAGAATTGCATACAAATGAATTGGCTGCTCAGCCCAAACAAATTCATAAACATACTGATTATCTATCACTACAAATCCAGGTATTCCTTGAATTTTGCCTTGTGGAATAAGAAGAGTAAAAAGTTCATCAAAAATTATTTTATTGGGAACTGACGGTTCTATCTCAAATGGAGCAACCTTGTATGGTAATTTATCAGCACATTTTATGTATTTTATTGCAGAATTATTTTGAAGTATTTGTTTAAGCCGTACAATATCAAACCAAAAATGACCAGACCAAAACTGAGGTGCCCAAAGTTGAGCTGAAACAAAACAAGAAGTAAATGCTACCATAAGGATAACGCTTACTTTAAAGCATTTTTGAATATTTTTCATCTTGAATCTACTTAAATTTTAAAAAATCCAAACACTATCATCAGAATTTTTAAAAGAAAAATAATTATATCGCCCTGTTTCTTTTAAAAAGAAAAAATTGTCATCGGCATAAATAGTTAGCTGATGTTTTTGCGCAAATTCATGCACTGCCACTTGAATAGGCCCATGGCGCCAATCATCACCACACAAAATTCCTTTATTATTTTTTATCAAAGGAAAATATGCTTCCAAGTCACTTAAAACTGAATCGGTATCATGAGCTGCATCGATATAAATCAAATCAAAACTGTCACCAAAATGTTTTAAAACAAAAACTGCATCAACAGATTTTGCACGAATCGGGAAAATAATATCAGTAAGTCCTGCATGAATCGTATTGCTTAAAAATTGCTCAAACAATGTAGGCAACTTATTTTTCCATTCATCAACAGTAAAATGCTCCACTGACCCTTCCCAGGTATCAACCGAATACAATTTACCATCTTTAGGTAAAAGTGATGCCATATGCCGCGCTGAACAACCAAGCCAAGAACCAACTTCAACAACAGTTTGAGTGTTATTAGTGCGCATTAATTTTTCAATCCATACCCCATTAAAATACCAGCCATGATTATCAAATGGCAAAAGAGTTTGTATAGTATTGTATGGGTATGGTAAATTCACAGAAGATGCTACGAAGACAGAACATCCAAGAAACAAAGAACTCATTATAAAACATCTTTGAATGTTTTTCATATTTAAAACCTTATTTTTTAAATTTACTTTTGAATCTATTAATTTTAAAAATTTCATACGTTATCATCAGTCTTAAACAAAACTTTTATTAAAAAACTTAAATATTCTTTTTAAGCATTTCAATAACAGGATAAATATTATCAAGCGGAACATGCTTGTTTGAAGAACAAGCCTCATACATCTTCCATTCTGCATGTCGCCAGTTTGCAACATAGGAAGTATCCATATCAAATGTTTTTATCGGAAAATATTGCAAATTAAGCGCTCGAGATAACCACCAAAAACAGGTGTCAACAAGTGCTTGAAAAAGTTCTATAACTATTGTTTTTGGTTTACAAAATACAATATTAGTAAAACCTGCACCATGCTCACCGACAACGACTTCAGCATTTTGAAATAATAATACTTGCTGCTCAAGTGTCATCTTACTCAGTTCATAACGAACAAAGCCCAAAGGTTCAAATAATTTAAAAATCTCATCTTCATTAAGAATGCCCCGACCTGAAGAATCTTTTCTTGAAATAAAAACTTTCGAAGAAAAAGATGTATCGAGTTTCTTTGTAATTGCGTTTTTGACAAGCTTATTTTGCACATATTGCATGGTTTTTGGATGAATAAGTGCTCCCATATGATTGAATCGAACATTGGTATTAAGCACCAATGAAGGAACAATCAGCTCATCCGCTTGCACACAGTAATTGTTATCAATTGGTGAAATAATTTTTGCGGGATCAATGCCCCATAAACTTAAAATCTTTTTAATCATAGGAGTGTCATAGGCAATATATAACCAATCATACTCAATACTCTGCATTTCAAGCAGTGCCAATCTACCAAGTACTTCATGAATGAAATGGAAATAATTATGATGAAGCTCTTGCGCAATCACCGCAACTCGACCTGATACTTTTATAATCTGATAATCCGCAATAGGCTGAACATCGTTTAAAAATTCTGGTCTATCAGCCCAAAACAACTCATAAATATATTTATTGCCAATTAATATATGTCCATTCTTCCCCTGCACTCTTCCTTGTGAAATTGAAAGAATAAATAATTCATCAAAAACGATCTTATTTGGAACGAGTGGCGCTATCTCAAAAGGAGCAGCCTCATAGGGCATTTTTGCAACACATTGCATATATTTAATTGATGGATTATTTTGAACTATTTGTTTAACAGGAACAAAATCAAACCAAAATTGAGCTGAAACAAAACAAGAAATAGATGTTACCATAAAGATGGCGCTCATTTTAAACCATTTTTTAATGCTACTCATGTTGCATTTTCCTATTATTTATAACTCAAAGTAATGGTCTTTAATAAATGTTTGCACAATCTCCAGTGGTAACTCTCGTCCTAAGCTAAATGCATTGCCATACAGTAAATCGTGATACGAAGTAGCATCAATAGCGCTATACTTTAATCCAAATATTTGAGAAATATAAAAAAAGGTTGAGTCAACCATGCTTTGTGAAATTTCGACATAATGAGTTCCTGGACGACAAAATAAAACATTGGTACTTCCTGATCCTACAAAGGAAACAATAGTTTTAGCTTTATAAAATAAAGTTATTTGCTGCTCGACTGATAAAGATCTTAAATCATATCGTTTAAAACCTAAGGGTTCAAATAATGCAAAAATTTCATCTTCATTGAGCACAGCTCTACTTTCATTTTTTCTTGAAATAAAAATCTTTTCAGAAAAACTGTTCTGTTCATGTAAAGATTTAATATTGGAGAGCATTTTATCATGTACATATTTCATTAAAAAATCTGGATAATAAAATGTTTTTCTTTGCAGAAAAACATTGGCTTCACCAATAGAAGTCGGCAAAATAATGGTATCAGCGCAAAATGAAATTCCTGAATTCACATTAAGTGGAATAATTTTTGATCTATCAATACCCCAAATCTCTAAAACATCTTTCATTACTTGGGTACTGTAAGGAATACAGACGTAGTCATATTCGATATTATTTATTTCTAAAAGTGCTAATTGACCAAGTAGATCAAAGATAAAATGTCCATAGACACATGGAGCTATGTGATGAATAATCGCTACTTTACCGGTAATTTTGGATACATCTTTTAATTCATCAACATCAAATGCTTCAAGAAAGAGCTCCTTAATTTGTCCTTCTTTAATAAAAACATCATTAACAGCAACAATGCTCCAATTTCTTTCTAAGTTTATTGGCTGTATACGCACTATTCCATTCGGAATTTCTAGTACGGATATGTCTTGATGATAACCTTTGGATGGGCATATAATTTCTGAATAATTTTGATACAAAGGAAAAGGCAAATAATCAAAAGCATAATTTTGAATGCATTTAATCCATTTTGTTTGTGGATACTGCTGCACAAATTCAGATATAGAGCTGGGATTAATACGGCGCGCTTCAAGTGGAATTGAAACAAAAATGGTACTCATTATCACAAAAACAAGATTGATCACTGCTTTTCCTCAAAATGAGTTTTAATGTATTCTTCAATAAGATTCAACGGAAATTCACGTTCTGCACTAAGACCAAATCCATGCAATACATCATGCTCAGTAGAAGCATTAATGTAATCATATTTCAATTTAAATATGTCTGAAACCAAAAAAAACGTTGGATCAACAAAACATTGTACGATTTCAATGAAAAGCGTATTTGGCTGACAAAACATAATATTTGTACTACCCGACCCAACAAACGAAACAATAGTTCTGGCATTATGAAACAAAGCTATCTGTTCTCTAACTGACAAAGATTCTAAGTCATATCGCTCAAAACCAAGGGGCTTAAATAACTCAAAAATCTGGTCTTCATTGGGCACGAATCTTTTTGCACCCCGTCGCGAAATAAAAATCTTATCAGAAAAAACTCCTACTAAGTCAGATGTTTTTATAGCATTCAACATTTTATCGCGTACATATTTTAGTGTAATGTCTATATAAAAAGTACTTAGGGCAACATGAGGACTTACACGATTAATATTTTTAGCAACAGTTGTCGGTATAATAATGGTATCTGCTTGAATCGCTGCTGTTAAATTCAATGGAATAATTTTATCTGGATTAATACCCCATATACGCAATGTCTCTTGCATAAAACTGACATTGTATGGAATCCATAAATAATCATATTCAATATTGTGCATCTCTAAAAGAGCCAGTTGCCCGAGTATATCAAAAACCCAATGGCCATACATAAAAGGAGCAGGATGGCTCAAAATAGCTACACGCCCAGGAATTTTTGCTACATACCCTAAATCATATTCTTCGAGATATTCAATATCTCCAATTCTACCCATAAAACCTTCTATGAAGGGATCAAATGGGCTATAAAATGTTTCTCTTATATATCTATCATTAACAAAAATACGCCCCGCCAAATCTATATATGCCACGCCACTGGGAATTTCTATCACGGATAAATCATTATAATAGCCTGTAGACTGAAAATGTGATTGTGGATATTTTTCATACAATGGGTAAGGAGTATAATTAAATGCATGATTGTGCGTACACGCTATCAATTTCGTTTCTGGATACTCCTGAACAAACTGAGCAATAGTTTTTGGATAAATACGGCGCGCATCCAACTGACTTGAACTAAACAAAACACTCATTGCTGCTAAAAAAAATTTGATCATTATTATCCTTAAAATATTCCAACTTCATCATTTGCATCAATGACTGCGCCAATACTAGCATAACGCACCGAACATGCATAGCCCATAATTCGACTAGCACATAAAATTGAGCACTTATTTCAAAAAAAAATTATGCTCGCTATAGCTCTGGATGCTCACGTAAAAAATTTTCTACAAGTTCAACAGAAAGCATTCTTACTGAAGTGGTATATTGCCCCCCAGATAAAAAATCATGTAATGTAGAATCGTTTATATGACTACAGCGTAGCTTAAAAATATCTGCCATGTAAAAAAACGTGGCATCAACCATACTTTGAACAATTTCAACATATTCAGTTCCGGGCTGACAAAATATAAGATTCGTGCTTCCCGACCCTACAAAGGAAACAATGGTTTGAGCTTGGTGAAACAGCATAATTTGCTCAGCCATCGACAATTCAGTTAATTCGTAACGCTTAAAACCACGTGTTTCAAATAATGCAAAAATTTCATCTTCATTGGGCACCGCTCGACAAGGCGCACCTTTTCGTGAAATAAATATTTTTTTAGAGAAATTATTATCTGTTTTGTTGATCGATTCAACTCCAGACAAGAGTTTATCTCGTATGAACTGTAACACAAAATCCATATTGTAATTAGACTTTGAACCTTCCCAAGCATAGGTCTGGGTTACGGATGTCACCATAATTATAGTTTGAGCGTGTATACCTGTTTGCGCCGTCAGTGGTATGATCTTGGATGCATCAATTCCCCACAACTCTAAGCTTTCTTTCATAAATTTACTACAATAAGGAACACATAAATAATCATATTCAACATTATGCATTTCAAGCATTGCCAATTGACCCAACACATCAAAAACCCAATGTCCATAGCATTCAGGAAAATGGTGCCACAAAATCGCTAATCGCCCATCAATGTATGGAACGTTTTGCGAAATATCAGCAACCTCAAACACCTCCCCCTCAAACCAATTGAGATATTTAATTTGTGTTTCTACAATAAAGCAATCATTAAAAAAAACATACGACAATCCACTGCGATCATGACGACAAAAAGATACCGTACCATCAGGAATCTGTAAAATCGAAACTGGTTTAAAGCATCCACGGGGTACATAGTTATCAATCAATTCGGGATACAAGGGAAATGGTGTAAAATTGAATGGATATTCTTGAGTACACTGTATCCAATCGGTCAATGGATACTTTTGCATAAATGTTGGTATAGAAACTTGTTGAATCGTGATGCCATAAAGGGAAAAACTCAAAATTAAATTAAAAACAAACCCATGATGCAAAATTAATTTCATAACAACAACTTTCTTATGTATAAAAATCTCGTAAAAATTAACGAGGACCCCTGTTATAATTTCAACATTGAAATTAATTGTTCAATGGTCCACAAAGGAATACAAGTAGAGTCATGTGCCAATCCCGTATTAAAATAACAGGTTTGAATCGGCATATATCTCAAACCTAATGTTTGCGCTATATTGCAAAAGGTACTATCTGGTCGAGCTTGAAATATTTCAACTATTTGAGCATTTTCACTACAAAACATACTATTGGTAAGACCAGAACCATTGGCAGATATAATAATTTCTGCTTGATTGAATAAGGCAACTTGCTCTACAAAAGATAAATCTGACATGACATACCGTACAAAGCCATGTTTTTCAACTATTGAAAATATTTCATCTTCATTTAAAACTCTTCGAGAAAAAGGAGCATCTACACGAGAAATAAAAACTTTCTTTGCAAATGATTTGTCAGCAAGAGCAACTGATTTAGCTATGAATTTATCTCGTAAATATTGCATAACAAACTTGGGAAAATATACACATAATGTATTGGCATAATCAAATGTTTCACCAGATAGCGCTTGTCTTCGACCAGGAATAGATGGAACAATTAATTCATCTGCTTGAATACAACAAAATTCACCTTTTGATTCAATAATTTTATCTCGCGATATGCCCCATAAATCAAGGGTTTCCAACATAAATTTTCTATTTTCAGTCGGTGGAATGAGTATCCAATCATATTCAATACCCAAAAGCTCTACCATTGCAAGTCGACCTAAAACTTCATTCATCCAATGCCCATACACACGACTCCAGGCCTTTGAAAGAACAACTACTCGCCCTGGCACTTTACGTACACCTTGAAAACTTTTACCAAAAAAAAGCTCAACAGTTAAAGCAAAGTTCTCAGTATAAGTAAGTAAATCTCTAATAATATAATGATCATCCACAACAATATACCCTTCATCGCCATACACGTTTTCATGAGAATAATAATTACCCTGAGGAATTGTTATAACAAAAGTAGGGGCGAATTTACCCGTGTATGGCTGCTGATTAGACTCAGGAAAAAAAGAAATCTTATCATAATGAAAAGACTGGGCTTCGTGACATTTTTGATAGGTAACTTCTGGATATTTTTTTACAATATAATCAATTGATACAAAATTATATTTTTCTTGGTTCGCTGGAATATGACTGTTGCCTATAATTAAAGAAGTAGAAATAATTAATGTTAATAATATTGTAATGTTTTTCATATTTTTACGTTTATATACTTAATGATTGAATAACATCTTTAAAAACATGTAGCGGAGCTGTCGTATGTGCTCCACCCCAAAAATCATGCACATTAAAATCAACCGTTTTTATCGGAGTGTAATCTAACTCTAATGATTGCGCTAAATATGCATACGCAGAGTCAAAGCGCTCCTGGAATATTTCAAACACCTTAGTACCTGGCTGACAAAACATGATGTTAGTCATTCCAGCTCCATGAGCTCCAACCACAATCTCGGCCTGACTAAACAACTCAACTTGCTCCAAGAATGTTAAATCGGTCATGACATATCTTTTAAATCCATATGGTTCAAATAATTCAAAAACTTCATCTTCATTGTGTAAAATACGCACACCGCTATCTTTACGCGAAATAAAAATTCTTTTACCAAAACGATCCTGATTTACAGATGTTTTAGATATCATTGGTATAAATTTTTCTTGATAATAATGTGACAACCAAGTAGGAAATTTTACACCAAACAGATCGGTATTAACTTTAAAAGGGCATTTTGGCGTAGGGGTCATGTACACGGGAAATGATGGTACAATCAATTCATCTGCTTCTATGCACGTAAAATCACCCAAAGGTTCAATAATTTTTGAAGGATCAATACCCCATACCTGCAATATTTGCTGTATAAATGGTTTATCATCATAAGGAACATACAACCAATCATAATCAATTCCCATAATCTCAAGCATCGCCAGACGTCCAAGAACATCATTAAGGCAATGAGCATAATTTCCCCACGCAATACAGGTAAGGACAGCAACTCTGCCCGAAACTTTTCTGACATTTGCAAACTGATTGCGATCTTCGTTCAGTAAATTAAGCTGATAAGAAAACCGTAAAGCAGGCCACTCTAAAGTTCGAATTATATATTTTTCATCGATCAAAACCCGGCCCCAAACAGAACATGCCCGCCCATGAGGAATAGTAAGTACCCATGTTTTATCAAAGGTAAAATGGCCTGGTTGCATGCAGCGAAATGCTTCTGGCACAAATGGCAATGCGTCGTAAATAACTTCTTGGGCTGGTTTAAATTCTTGATATCCAATTTCATTGCCATATTTTTGCAGCACTGTTTCCAGCGAAACAATTTCAAATGGTGCAACAATTGGAACATCATTATAAATAGTGAAATTCACTATTGAATGCATCATCAGAAAACTAACAAGCAAAGGTCTTAATAAGGTCATTACAATATCCTTGTTTATTTAAAAATAGTTATTTTTATTTTTTAGAAAATTTCCATGCTTCATCAGGAGCATGCAACATACTTTTTAATTGATATTGACCTTCATTTTTCAAGAACCAAAAATTAGAATCATTATAATAGGCATACACGGTCAATTCATGCTCCTGCGCAAAACGCAAAACAGCTATCCTAACAGATTCCCACCACCAATCATCTCCACACAATATACCCTCATTATCTACAACGAATGGAAAGTATGAGACTAAATCTTTGTAAACTGATTCCGTATCATGTGCTGCGTCAATATAAATTAAATCGAAATGATTACCAAAATGACGGATAACAGAAACAGCGTCAACTGATGATGCTCTAATAGGCACAATAATATCAGTTAAGCCAGCATGAATCGTGTTACTTAAAAATTGTTGAAACAATGTTGGCAGTTTATCAACAACGCCCAGATCTTTTTCAAAATGTTCAACAGAACCTTCCCATGTATCAATAGCATACAACTTACCATTACTTGGTAACAATGATGCTATATGCCGAGTTGAACAACCAAGCCAAGAACCAACTTCAACAACAGTTTGTATTTTGTTGGCACGCATTAACTTTTCAATCCATACGGCATTTGCATACCATCCATGACCATCAAAGGGCAAAAGAGTTTGTACGGTATTATAAGGATAAGGCAATGTTTGTATTTGTGATGCATTCATAGCATGACACGCTGACGTAATCAACATAACGCTACAAAAATAAACGCTAAATAAATTTCTTTTCATAATAATCCATTTCATATTTTTTTAATTTTTCTACAAATTCAATGATTCAATAACATTTTCAATAATATGCAAAGGCACAACACTAGGATTACCACCTTCTCGATCATATAAAGGAAAGTCCATTGTTTTTACCGGAGTATAATCTAACCCTAAAGATTGCGCTAAAAATGCATAAGTAGAATCAACTCGCTGCTGAAATATTTCCACTACTTTTGTACCAGGTGAAGAAAACAGCATGTTATATAAACCAGCACCATTGGCGCCAACTATAATTTCTGCATTGCTGAAAAGCTCAACTTGCTGCAAAAATGTTAATTCACCCAATAGATATTTTTTAAAGCCACAACGTTCAAATAATGCAAAAACATCATCTTCATTGAGCATTGGACGCAGACCACTACCAGTATCTTTACGGGAAATAAAAATTCTTTTGCACCAACTATTGCTGTTTTCTTCTGATTTATTGACCATTGGTAAAAATTTTTCCCGATAATAAGTTGTCAGCCAAGACGGAGAGTACACGCCACACAGAGGTGTATAATGACTGTGCATCGTATGTTTTGGTGTAGGTATTTGGTAAAATGAACGCGATGGTACAATCAACTCATCTGCTTCTATGCACATAAATTCATGAAATGGCTCAATGATTTTAGATAGATCAATACCCCATGTAGCCAATATTTTTGGTCCAAATCCCCCATCATAAGGCATATAAATCCAATCATAATCAATTCCCATCATTTCAAGCATTGCAAGACGTCCCATAATCTCCATCAGAAAATGAACATAATTTGTCGCGCCAATACATGAAATTACAGCAACTCGACCTGAAACTTTTCTTACATTGTCAAACAGAAACCGTTCATTATGTAATTGATGCAAAGTATGCGTAAACGGTAAACATGGCCAAAATAATTCACGCAACAGATATTTTTCATCAATTAACACATGTCCCCAAAATGAACACGCTCGCCCATGAGGGATGGTGAGTACCCAGGTCTTATCAAAAGTTATATGAGATGGCTGGAATACTTTAAATTGTTCCGGCACAAAAGGTATGGGTTCATAACAAACCTCCTGGGCAGGCATAAATTCTTGATATCCAATCTTACCTCTGTATTTTTTTAAAATAGTTTCTAAAGAAACAATCTCAAATGGTGAAATGCCTGGAACATCGTTAAAAATAGCACCCATTATGTTTGAATATAATATAAAAAAACCAACAAAAAATAATCTTAACAAAATCATTTCAATATCCCTTCAACAGCACCCAGCAAAGAGCTTCTATAACTTTAATGTTTTAATAATATTTTGAATAATATCTAAAGACGCAACTGTTGGACGACAACTCGCTCGATCATTTATTCGAAAATCAACAGTTTTTACAGGTATGTAATTCAATTTCAATGATTGTGCTAAAAACGTAAAACATGGATCTGATCGTTCTTGAAAAATTTCAACTACCGTTGTATCAGACGAACAGAAAAGAATATTGCAAATACCAGCACCATGAGCACCCACTATAATTTCAGCATTGTTAAAAAGCTCTACTTGCTCTAAAAATGATAACTCACTTAAAAGATATCTTTTAAACCCATACGGCTCAAATTGTTGAAAAACTTCATCTTCATTCATTAAAATTCGCCAATAACTATCTTTGCGTGAAATAAACACTCTTTTGCTAAACCGATCTGGATTTTTGGATGGCTGGTCTACCAACGGTAAAAACTTACTGCGATAATGATTTATCAACCAGGTAGGCCAATATTGAGCACATAGATCTACAAGATTAGTATACGTAATACCCGGAGTTGGTTTTAAATGTGCAGTCTGTGATGGCACAATCAATTCATCTGCCTCAATAGAATGAAAATCTCCAGATGGTTCGATAATTTTTAAAGGATCAATACCCCATGCTTCAAGTATTTGTTTAATATGTGGCTTATTGTACGGTATGTACAGCCAATCGTACTCAACTCCCATCATATCAAGAATGGCAATGCGTCCGAGAATATCAACCAAAAAATGTGAATAATTTTCAGAGCCAAGCCTTGTAATAACTGCAACGCGACCTGAAACTTTTCGCACATTTGCAAATGAAGCTTTATCTTCATTTAAAGTATATAACTGGTGAACTAGCCATCCACAATGACAAAGCAGCTCTCGAAGTATATACTTGTTATCAATCAAAACATATCCAGCCCGAGAACATGCTCGTCCATGAGGAATCGTGAGTACCCAAGTCTTATCCAAAGTAACATGAAATGGCTGATACAACTGAATTTCTTTTGCCGCAAAAGGCAACGGCTCAAAGCAAACCTCTTGAGCAGGCATAAATTCTTGATATCGAATATGACTTTTGTTCAAATCTAAAACAGTTTCAAGCGAAACAACATCAATATCATGAACCAAAGGAACATCATAAGAATATCGCGGATCAGATAGAGTAAAACTGACAATCGATTGTACTGCAAAACAAAGAATCATTGATATATTAATATTAGTTTTTAACATTGTATTCTCTTTTCTTATAATTCTAAAGAATGCTGGCTGATATAATTTTTAAATAAATCCAAAGGAATTTCGCGTCCTATATTCCAGACCTGTCCATACAGTAATTCGTTATAGGTCGACGCATTAATACAGCTATATTTAACACCAAGAGTTTGGCAAATAAAATAATAACTAGCTTCTACAACTTCATGAATAACCTCAAAATAATGAACATTTTGATCTGCAAACACAATATTTGCACTACCTGAGCCCATGAACGAAATAATCTTTTCTGCATTCATAAACAAAGCTATTTTTTGAGTTGGTGTAAAATGTACTAATTCGTAGCGACGATATCCAAGTGGTTCAAATAAGGCAAAAATTTCATCTTCATTGGGAGCAAACCGACGAGCATCCTTACGAGAAATAAAGATTCTTTTTGGTAAATCAATCGTCACGCCACGTTGCTTCATGCCATTGAGTATCTTTGCACGTACATATTTGATGAGAAAATCTGGATGATAATTCGTATTAAAAACAAGTACATCATTTTGCGTCACCGACGTTGGTAAAATGATAGCATCTGCTTGGATTGCTCGATCTAGATAGAGTGGAATAATTTTTGCACGATCAATACCCCAAATATCAAGAAGTTCCTGTATCCAATCACAACCATACGGTATCCAAAGATAATCGTACTCAACATTATAGATCTCAAGCAATGCAATTTGAGTTAACATTTCTAAAACAAACAGCCCATAATTGTACGGATACAAATGATTAATCACTGCAACTTTGCCCGGTACTCTTGCCACATAGTTCAAATCAGGTCTTTCGATGTACTGGCTACCCTGAAAAGGCTCTAATAATTTTAGTTGTGTTTCGGTAACAAAAATATCATTTACATAAACATGATTACTGTTATCTATGTAAGCTACGCCATTGGGAACTTCAATGATCGATATATCACGATGATACCCCTTGTTTGGGAAATAAGAATCTTTATGCTCTTGATACAATGGAAATGGGGGGTACTCAAACATATAATCTTTGGTGCATTGTATCCATTTTGTTTGAGGATGCTTTTGTACAAATTCAGCAATTGATTTTGGGTGAATACGTCGCGCTTCTAAAAATTGAGTATCTAAAAAAAAGCCCGCCATAATCAAAATAAAATGGATCATCTATTTTCCTTTGTTGTATCTATAAAAAATTGTTTATAAATTTTTAATAACATCTTCTATAACTTCAAGCGGCACAATTGTATCGTATTGCCCATCATTTGCATCAATAAAATCCTGTGTTTTAATGCAGGTATAGGACAGCCCAAGCGTTTGACACAGAAAATAGATCGTACAATCTCTGCGCGCTTGAAATATCTCGATAACGCGTACATCATCTTTGCAAAATAAGAGGTTTGCCATACCAGACCCAAGAGCTCCCACAACAATATCTGCACTATTAAATAATTGCATTTGCTGCTGCAGGCTCAAAGAACTCAAAACATATTTTTCAAATCCTTGTGCTTCAAACAATGCAAAAACATCATCTTCATTGAGCATTTTGCGCGCACCAGCATCTTTGCGTGATATAAAAATTTTCTTGTTTTGCCCAAAAGGATTATTCGCAAAATCTACTGAATGCATCAATTTATCTTTGATATATTTTATCAGATATTGAGGCATGTAATGCACTAACCGAGGCGAACCATTGGCGTGCACTGATGCAACTAAAGATGGAACTATAAGCTCATCTGCTTGTAAAATTTGATCATGTGGCGCTTCAATAATTTTTGCTGAATCAACACCCCACAACTCAAGTGACTGCTTGATGTAAGGTACACCTACAGGAATATACAAATAATCATACTCAACCCCATGCAGCTCAAGCAATGCTAAACGACCCAAAGCCTCAGCCAACCAATGATAATAAAAAAAGTATCCCCATTGCGCGATTACAGCAACTTTTCCCTGCACCTTAACTATTGGATTTCTTTGAGCAGACTCAAGTACCCATGCATGCAAATAACAATTTTGCCAGATCAACTCATAAATTGACCGGTCATCCACCAAAACATATCCCTCAGATCCAAGTACCTGACCATTGGGAATGTTTAAAATAAATGTTCTATGAAAAAATCCTTGATACGGATGCAAAAAATGATCTTCAACTACCGGCAACTTTTGATACTCAAAAGGTATGGCATCATGACAATGAAGATAACTAATTTCTGGATGTGCACTGCATGCATCACCAACGGAAATCAAGTTACAATGCCAAGCATTTATACTGGTAAAAAATGCATGTAGGATAACCAACCATACGCATATAACAATGTTTTTATTTTTGTTCATAAACTACTCTGCCTGTTCATTTTTCAATTTAAATACCGCTTTAATCTAGAAATTACTCGATCTAAAACAACATGTGACAGCGCTCCTGCAAAAAAAAACCAACAATTGTTGATCATAATTCTTTCATAAAGACCACACCAAGATTTAACTGCAAGCGTTGCCAAAAATGAGATACTCAGCAAAAACCAAATATGATGAAAAATACCACGATGCTTTACCAAAATCGGAATAATTCCCAGCAAACTCATTACCGCAAACAAACAATATTGCTGCTTGTACAAAAGCATGATCAAAACACCCAGAAGCAAACTGTAAAAAACTTTTTGGCCCTTACTTTTTACATCAATATCGGGAAATAAAGCACCCAGCAAACAAAACAACAATCCAAACAAAATGGTCATCATGGATGGTTCGCTTTGTTTCATCATTTGTAAAATAATAAGGTAGGTTACAAGGCCACCGACCAGATGTACGCGATAACTTGGCATATCAAACCTCTAACCATATAAAGGATAATGAGATTGAAGATTGCCAACAGCTAGGTCGCTTAAAACACGCTCAATAGCATCAAGTTGCATGGTCGTATTACCAAAACAATTTTGATAATCCCACACAAAATCAGTCGTTTGCACGCCGGTATACGCAAGTTGCATGTGTTGCGCAACGATCCACATCGTGCAGTCACCCAGTGCCTGAAATAGTTCAATAATTTTTGTTCCTGGCTTGCAATACAAGCTGTTTGCCGTAATACCCGTACCTGCAGGTCCGGCAATCATTTCCGCTTGATGAAACAATTGAATCTGATCCGCAATGGACAAATGACTCAACTGATATCGCACAAAACCATGTTTTTCAAAAAGCTCAAAAACTTCATCTTCGTTAGTAACATGACGACCAGGAGCATCATGACGAGAAACAAATATACGTTTACTTAAATCACAAGTTACAGGACGCTGCAAAGCCTCTTGCAATAATTTTTGACTCACCCAGTCAAAAAGATGATGAGATGGGTAACAGCTGTAAGGGACAAATCCATAATGTAAATTTGAAACAAGCGATGGCAAAATCAATTCGTCAGCGCAAATAGCATAATTTTGACCGACTGGTTCAATAATTTTTGAGGTATCAATGCCCCACAAATCAAAAGTTTCTTTCATGAATTTATCATAAAATGGCACGTACAACCAATCGTACTCAATGCCTTGTTGCTCCACCATAGCAAGCCGACATAAAATCTCTGATAACCAATGCCAATATTGAAAAAAGCCTAATTGTCCCAGGACCACGACACGACCGGGAAGTTTGCTTATATTTTCCGGTGCAACTTGATCAATCATGCAATGATGATGATATAAATGTTTCCAGTTCATTTCATTGATAAAATAAACATCATCAATAATCACCCAGCCATAATGCGACTGTGCTCGACCATTGGGGATTTTTAAAATAAAAGTTTCAGCAAATGAACCATGATAAAGTTGTAAATGTTCATGAGCCATAAAGGGAAAGGGTTGATAATTAAAGGGTATGGCATCATCACATTTGATATAAGTGATAGTATTATTTTGGGCCACAAGATCGGCAACTGAAATTTCTTGTACCGCAATAGCATCGGAAAATATTTGAGAAAAATTACCAAAAACTATGGTAATAATGCACAGTCGATACACAGCTGCCAACATCTTCATCTTGTTAAGCCTATCATTGTTGGATTTAATTACATTAAATCTATTTGTATGTTTTTATTGAAACACCGTAACTACTTCTAACATAAACAAACAAAAAATAATAGAGCAATCTTAGCGCTGGTACGTCAATTTCATTAAAGTTGTACCTGGATAATAAAACTGCAAAACTTCGGCACAATTCCAATTTTCTTGCTTAACCAAGTAGCAAGCGCCCCACTGGCATAAGCCACGATGATGACCAAAGCCTTTACCTTCAACAACAAACCGTCGATGCGCCTTGGTGATATCAAAGCAATAACTTTTTAATTCAGGAAATAAAGCCTTCATCTTTTTTTCAGTAATAATCATTTTACGAGGACCTGCAACAATCATTATTTTTTTAACCAAACCAGCTTTATCTTTTTTATACACATGCATTTCATTTATTTTTTCAAGTTTAGAAAACTCCTTGCGCAATCGCTTTAAAACTTCTTCTGCGGTGAAATCAACCGACCAATTATATATTTTATATGTTTTACAAAATGTACAAGGATAACTGCGAGCTAAATATGAAATACGTTTATAACCAGGATCATCAATATTTCCTGGTACAATTCCACCACAACAAGCATCATACATCGTAAGCGCCGGCTTACCTTCATAGGCAACAAACAAATCTTTGGTTTCATCAATCGCTTGTTTAAGCTTTGGGCTATCATGATAGCCCTTGTAGGTTTGATGCTTAATGCCATTTTCAATATGATAAGGTCGATCTAATTTTTGTGCCTGAAGCACCTGCCAAATTAAATAGGTTCGACAAGCAATGGCAAGAACTTTGTTCATCTCCATTGGCCATCCTGGCCAACCTTCATGTCGCACCACCGACAACAAATAATCATCAATATCTAAACTATTGATAATATAAACCTGTTTTTTATCTTGAAAAATAACAAATGAACCTAAATATTTATTATCATCATACTCAATAAAACCGGTCGGTTCCTGAATAATTTCTTGCAATAATTTTCGCGGCAGGGTCATAACAAAATCAACAAGCAACTTGCTCATCATCACAAACAGTTCTTGATTAAAAAATTCATACCGCTTCTTGGTATCTTTCTGGATTATTTTGCGGTAATCAGTCGTCAAATGTTTCTGAGCTAAATGCTCAATAAATATTTTTTGTGGTTTATCCTCGAGAAAAGATTGCACGTAATCCTGAAACGTTGCTTCAGATATGCCCGATTCTTCTGCGATACCATGTAAGGCATCTTGCAAAAACAACATACATACATTTTGTCCATAAACACTGACCAGATCACACTGTTCAGGTAAAAATGGAACATCTGATGCAACCATAGCATCAAATAATGGGTGCAACGGACCGGTCATGTTATACAGCTGCTGACGGCATGTTTCCAACCAACAAGAAATTTTTGATTTTAATTGAGCTTGATGCGTATGAGACAACATGCAGGAAACATAGATCAACTTTTCTTGTAAAGGCTTACCATTTAAAAGTAACTTTCCATGCTGACTACTCAAAATTAAACTGCGTCCTTTATATTGATATCCTGTCGACAATTTTGGATGCGCCGACAAAACAAACCCAAAATCAGATTGAAGTTCGATCGGACTTTGTCCGCAATCAGCAATCTGTGCTTTTTGAAGCAATACTTTAACGTCAAATGCGCTTACAGGTCGCGCAATAACAAAAATTCCTAAAAAAAACGAACAAACTAAAGGCCCATACTTCGATACTTTTTGCTTCGCAAAAAACTCAGTACGAGCGACATTTTTACCAAAATTTTGCATAAGTCCTCACAAGGCCATGATGTTGCAATTAAAGAACTTCATAATGCTGCATCAAATCTACAAACTTTTTTGGTAAAGGAATCGATTTATCAATGCCACGATTTGCCATGAGATCAGCTCGGACATTGTGTTCACGATAAATATGACAATATTTCACATGGTATGGCTGCAATAGTTCGTAAGCAACAAACTGCATTTTTTTAAGAAAAGGATCGCGAACTTTATACACCCCTGTCATCTGCCGCACTAAAAGTTGTGAATCGGAATACAGCATAATTTTTTCATGATGCTTGGCATACTCTTTGACAAAATAACTTGCAACAAGCAACCCCAAATATTCCGCCTGATTATTGGTCCGAGTTCCGATAAAAAAACCTTGCTCAAACACAATTGTTTTTCCACGCATCAAACAAATTCCGCTGCCCGACGGACCAGGATTATTACGAGCTGCACCATCGATATACACTTTTAATATCGCCGGCTCTTCAGATTGACATTCTATAGGATTTACCAATTCTGGCTGATTTACCAGTTCTGAGTCTTGAAATAAAAAGGTCAACTGCTTCTTCTGATCACTCACTGCTCAGCACCTATGCTACGACTGTTTCATACAAGAATCGATAACAATCTTTGCATTGAAGAATAGCGCTTCTTTTTATCAACTGTAAGTCGCGAGGAGTTACGGCATAAAAGCAAACACTACAAGAATCCTGCAACAACGGAACAACTGGATCAGCTACGCGACCACGCATGAGTTCATACATGTCCATCCAATCAGCAGGAATACCTACTGTTTTTTCACTGCGCTGTGCATCGATTGCTTTTAATTCTTGCTGCAATGATTCTATCTGCCCCATCTCTGACTCAAATGTTGCTTTCAAACTGGTAAGATTTTCTTGTGATTGTGCTGCAGCAACTGCATATTCTTTTTCCAATGTTTGCATTCTATTCATTTGCTGCGTTAATTTTTGCTCTTGAACCGTACGATTAAAACGCAGACTTTCGAGCTCCTTGGTTGCCGCTTCATATTCTTTAGGAGACGATACAGCATCTAAATTTTTGCTCATATGTTGTTCTTGTTGCTGAATTTCATGCAACATTAATTCTTGAGCATGAATTACTTTTTGCTGATCATTTTTTTTAATGGCAACTTGATCTAAACGTTGTTGTTCAACAAGCTGTTGTTGATTATTTTTATCAAGATCAAGCTGAAGACTGGATATCTTTTTTTGAATTTCGATAAGACGCTGATCGAAGGTTACCAAATCAATAAAAGATTTTAAGGTTTGATGACTCATTTTTTTCCTTCGTTCAAGCAAGCATATGCAATATTTTGATTTAATCATTATTAATTAAATCTATTTGTTTGGTGGGCCCACCTGGGATTGAACCAGGGACCTTTCGGTTATGAGCCGACTGCTCTAACCCCTGAGCTATGGGCCCACAATGACACGAATGCTTTTAAATTTAATTTTTATTAAATTTACTTGGCACAAGTACAGTATCAAGAGTAATTCATTTTTTTTAAATTGTGAAGACAGAATGATCGATCATCCATATTTTATTAAAAAAATAGGATACATAGGCTGCTACATTCCTAAAATTTTAATTTCATCACCTATACAAATTTACATTTAAACTGAAATATTTTCATTTCTTCTTCTCGTCGTCCCGGACTCGATCCGGGATCCAGTTATGCATAAAAATCCTTATTTTAAAGGGAAAACAAAGGGGAAATGTTAAAAATTTTATTACTAGATCCCGGCTCGGGGGCCGGGACAACGAGGCGGGGATGTTGTATCTTTTCAATTGATTGAATCGCTTTAAATAAGGGCTACTTAGCTCCTCAGTCCATCCCAAGATTGAACTATTTTTAAAACAGAAACTGCTTGTTGATCATCACAAGTTCCCGGCAGTTCAAGAATAATCGGAATACTCGCAAGCAAATCAAAATTCATACATTCTTGCAAAACAGTTGCACCAAGCACACCTTGGCCAGGAATTCCATGTTTATCAATCTGAGAAGCACAACCATGCTGCGTATCATTCAAATGAAGCAGCGCAATCGATTGATCCGTAAAAATGGTTTGCAATAATGTAAAGAAATTTTTTAATTCGTAAGGATTGCTCATATTATACCCATAGACAAATGCATGAGCTGTATCAATGCAATAACGAACACGATGTTTTTGTTCAATTAAATTTTCAAGTAATGCAAAATCAGTAAGATCGCCACCAAAATTACGTCCTGCGTGTGGTCCATTTTCAAGCAACACATCAATAGTTTCAACCCGATGGAATAGTTCATTAATTCCCTCAGCCACGTACTGCGCCTGCTCCTGCTTGCTTAAGCCCGCCTTGGTTGCACCAACATGTACCACAATGCCATCACTTTCTAGATTAAGAGCAATATCGGTTTCTTTGCTCAGTGACAAAAACTCTTTACTTTTAACATTGGTTAAACTCGACCAATAAGCAGCATGAACAAAATATTTAAAACCAAGATCTCTTTTTTGGGTTATAAATTTTTTGGTCACCGATGAAGAACAAGAAACATACTTTCCACGCTCATCAAGTAAAAAACTTTGCGCAACCTGTAATTGTTGTTGCTGCACAGCAGTCACAACATCAAGTAGCCCATTTTGCAAACGCACATGAAGACCGATTGCTCTTGTATCCTTAAAATCCATATGTTTTTGCATAGTGCACCATTGCGTAGTATACTTTCGTTAGTCAGGCGTAGCCAAAGGCGTAGACTGATTTAATTAAAAAATCTGTTTTAGCGTACCACATTTAGATACCAAAAACCATGGCTCTTTTACGATATATCTGATTTATATGATCCCCCATATTTTACACATTAAAAATTTTTTAAGCTATGGTCCTGAAACACAAATTATCGACTTTCGACCTTATAATTTGATTTCACTTTCAGGAAAAAATGGTCATGGTAAATCAGCATTACTTGATGCTATTACCTGGGCTATTTGGGGCCAAGCTCGTAAATCATCTGGTCAAAGTAAACCTGATGCAGGGCTTATGCATTTAGGCCAAAAACATATGATGGTGATTCTTGAATTTGAAGTAAATGGAAACATTTATCGCGTTCGACGAGAGTACCTTCAAGCACAATCTAAACCATTTGCAACACTTGATTTTGGGATCCAAAATGAAGATGGAAAAATTGTTGCATTAACAGACAAAACCATTAAAGATACCCAAGAAAAAATAGAGCGCACCATTGGTATCACCTACGACTCCTTTGCAAATTCAACTTTTTTACGCCAAGGACAATCCAATGAATTCTCTAAAAAATCACCCAAAGAACGCAAAGAAATTTTAGCCCAAATCTTACAGCTCCAACGATTTGAACACCAAAAAAAAATAGCTTTAGCACATGCACGTAAACTCCAAATCGAATATCAAGCTAAAACACACATCCAACAACGAATTGCAGAGGAACTTACGCAAATGGCAACGGTAGCTGAGCAATACGCGCAAGTGCAAGAACAACTACAAATTATTGATACTCAGCTCGCAACGGTGCTTGACCAAATCAAAGCTCTTCACCAAGAACAACAACAAGCGACTGCGCAATTAAATGAAGCTGCATTTTTACAAAACCAACATCAAGAGTTGCTGGCTAAACAGTCAGCCCTTACCAAAGAAATCAACCAGCACCAAGCACGCTTACAACAATCAAGTCCTGAAATATCCAAAGAAATGTTACTTGCTCGCGAACAAAAAGCTATCGATACATTACAGCTTCTTGAAAAAAATCTATCCGAAAAAAATCAACTTAAAGAGTTATATTTAACGACCAAAGAACAAATACATCAATTAACACAAAAAATTCACCACCAACACGAACAACAACGTCAGGCAGCAACAATGCTGTTAACGCAGCAAGAAGAAACCCTTAAACAACTTCGTAAACAAAAAAATCAAGAACAAACAACCGTTGCAAGCCTTGAACAACAAATCAAAATATCACAGGCCCAAGCAGATCAATTTTTAACAGCGATAGCTGCATGCGCTCTCATAAAAATAACGTATGAACAACATAAAAACACCTATGAACAGCAACGACAAGAATATCAACAGATCTGCGCTCAAGGTACCTACGTCAAACAATACGCTCAAAAAATCGAGCAAGATCAAACTGCGCTGACCGCATCAACCGATCAATCCTGTTTACTGTGCACACAACCACTCAATCAAGATCAACTAACACTGGTATTGAAAAAACTTGATAACCAGCACATACAACTTCAAGAACAACTTACGGTCCTGAAAAGTTCAGCGCAGGATCTCAAAGTGGGTATTGCGCACAATCTTACCTTGGTCAATCAATACCAACAACAGTTCCAGCAAGGCCTGCAAGCTCAAGCGAAATATGATCAACATCAACAATCACACCAAAGGCTTGAAACTCAGTTCACCATAGAGCTGCAGCAATTAACGCTGCTGCAGCAAGAAGAAACTACCCTTGTTGTAAACATACAAGTCACACAGCAGACCATCCAGAAGATACTGACCGCCTACCAAGAACAACTTCAAGATCCAGACATACAAACACGAACAAAATTGCTGCAAGAAATAGAATCCAAGGCCACCCTGTTAACAGGGAATTCAGAAGGCTATCGTTTGGCTCAACGCGAACTAGCCGAAACTAGACAGCTTCTGGCGCAGCTCAAGACACAGGATAATCAAGTTGAAGAGCAGGCACGAATAAACCAATTATCTCTGCAAGCAGCCGATATACAACATCAAATTATCAATCTTACGCAAAAATTGAACGGCTACAGCCACCTTGCACAGCGGCTCGATGTTCTCAAACAACAAGAACAAACACAAACCTCAGCCCAAAAGCAGCTCAAAGATCAGGAGCACCAAGCTCTGATCCTGAAAGGATCTCTGGAACATAAACAGAAAAAACAGCAAGAACTCGATCGAGAACTGGCCACCATTGCAGTTCAGGCAAAATCGGTTCATCAGGAAATGCTTGATTATCAAGAAATAGCCAAAGCGCTGGGCAAGGATGGTATCCAGGCACTTTTAATCGAACAAGCCATACCTGAAATCGAACATGAAACCAATCAAATACTAGCACGCCTTACCAGCAACCAGACTCAGATTTTTATTGAATCGCTGCGAGACCTTAAAAAAGGTGGCAGCAAAGAAACACTTGATATCAAAATAGCCGATCCTTTTGGACTACGAGATTATGAAATGTTTTCAGGCGGTGAAGCCTTTCGTATCGATTTTGCATTACGTATCGGCATCTCAAAGCTTCTTGCGCGCAGAGCAGGAACAACTCTACAGACAATATTTATCGATGAAGGCTTTGGCTCTCAAGACGATGAAGGCCTTGGCCTCATCATGGATAATATCCATAAAATTCAAGAAGATTTTGCAAAAATCATCGTTGTTTCTCACCTGCAAGAACTCAAAGAACAATTCCCGGTTCAGTTTATTGTGGAAAAAAAACGATCAGGAAGTTCAATTTCAATTGTACACCAAGGATAAAAGACAAAAAACCCGACTCTGTAAGTCGGGTTTTTTAAAAAAAATTGTACTAAGTCCTGGCCATTAAACCCTGGCCATAAACCCTAGCCATAAACTAAGAATCATTCAAAATTATAAAGTTTCTTGAAGAAGTTTTATCAATTGCTTTTTGTCAGCCAGACCGATCTCAAATTTATACAACATCACAGCAATCATAATTTGACGACGTTTTGCCGAATTCAATTCTTCAATCAAAGGCATTACTTTGTAAACTTGCTGACTGGTCAAAACTGGTTTTTGTTGTGCTCTGACTTTCACTTCTGCTACCTCAACAATGCGCTTACACAACTGTTGTACCACTGAAACATCTGTTTCAGCAATAATAGAAGCTACCAGTTTTTGAGGAGTCATCATGCAATTTTGCAAGTAATTATAAAGTTTATAAGCAACTAAACTTGCCGCTACAACACCACCACTGATATACAACCAAGACATTGTAGAATTGTCTGCATCTGCTACGACAACGTCAGAAGGTAAAGTAGGCGAAACTACCAGTTTCTTCTCACCTGCAACAGCACCGCTATCAACAGCTTCAACCTTACCAGCTTCTGAGTTAACCGTACCAGCCGGATTCAACGTTTCTAGATCCTTGCTATCAACCAAGCAGTCCTGAGGATTCACACTTGATGGAACTATGGGCACAGCAATATTTATTGTTTGTAAAGCTGCATCTTGAACTGGCCTGCTCGATTGCTGAACTAACACCTGAGCCTCGTTTGCAACGGGCAGGATTGGTGCTACATCCGCAGATTTTTCAACCCCAGATACGACATTTGTTGTTGGTACATCTGCATCTGACAAATCAAAAACAATAGAATTGCCTTCGCTACCTTCATAGTGCGTTTCATAATACTCATCAATCTCATCAATTGCCTTTGCACTCGATAAAGCTTCTGGCATATTTGATGGAACTTGTAGTTCATCTGCAGACAGTTCTGACCTTGTTGGCAAACTACCCAGCACATTGGCAGCAATTATATCTACAAATTTATTTTCACTTTCACCTTGCTTTGCAACTGGCGCGTTTGTTGAAACGGTTGGCACCACAATATCACTTTTTGGTGTAGCAGAATTATCAATAACAGTTGCTTGCGCAGCTTGCTCTACCGGAGCAGGCGTACTTACTGGTTGTGCTGATTCTTGCACCTTAGGCGCTTGAACCACCAACATACTGGATACCTTTTCGCCAGCATCCACCATTTTTTGCCCCAACTTTGCCCCCCACTGCTTATACAAAGGAACTTGTACGAGCTTAGGATTTCCATTGTTATTATCAGACGAATCTGCAACAACTACTTGGGCAGACGTAAAAAACAATGCCATCAAGACGCTCATGCGCAAAATTGACTTATTTTTTGACCATACTTTATGCATATCGAACTCTTTATCATTTAAAATTAGAAAAAACCTGCATTTATTGTCTATAAAGATCTAAAAGCGCTACCAACTCTGGTGTCAAATCAACACGGGCTGTAATGTATTCAATGATTTGAGCTTGTTGAGCTGAACCATCCCATGATTCCAACAACGTTGATAAATCATCAATAATTGAATTTGGGTTAAATTGAGCCTTAGCTACCAATTTATTAACAGCACGGTGCCATGACATTGTTGTATACCAATAACCAATCGCACTAACCGTTACCACTGCTGCAGCAACGCCACCAATCACGTATGTTGTATTCCATGAAGTAGATTTAATTTCATTAGATTCATCAGCTACAACAGCTGATGCTACTGGTGCATTTGGCTCAGTAGTCGTTGACTGATCTTTTTTTACAATAGAAGTCGTTGAAGCTACAGCCTTTGGCTTTTCATGAGTTAATTTTTTATGAGATTCAGGTAACTTTGAAGGTTCGGTTGAATCATTGGTTGTTGAAATAACAGATTCTTTATTTTCAACTGGCATAGATGAACTAGCTTGCACATCAGAATCAACAGCCGTTTCTGTTAATTTTACATTACTTAATTTTTTACCATGTTTAATCAGCGCCTCACCAATCTTTACTTGCGAACTTATCAGTCCATCTTTAGCTCTTTCCCAACGGCTACGTTTTACTGCCGCTGGTGCTTGTTCTTCTGCTACCATCGAAATGACATTCAACATTAATCCCATGGTCAAAAACAACATGTGGCGAGATGAGAATAAACTCACTTTAAATTTATTTTTTAACACAACAATACCTTTTCAGTTTTTTATAAACATTCATTATCAGGAGCATACATAAGTATTATAAATATAATTAAAAAAGAGCAAGTTCATAAATAGGGTTTTCCCTTTGAAAAAAAACTCTCGCAGTGATTCTGCGAGAGTTTTTTTATTTATTTATTATTCAACGAAGGAAATTACTGTTGCAAATTAAATGCCGCTGCAATTTCAGGAGTGATTTCAACTTGTGACAACACAAAATGAAGAACTTCAACACGTACATCGTCATTTGAACATTGAGCCAATATTCCTGGCAATTCATTCAATACTGCATTTGGATTTGCTTGCGCTTTGCCTACAAGAGCAACAACTTGATCTTCAAGTGTTGGCTGAGCAAAACAGTAAGCTGCATACGCTGCAACAATTGCAGCCGCAGCTACTGTTGAAACTATTACATATTTACCAGCACCTTGATGCCCGAAAACAGTCGCATTCCAAGCTTTTGAAAATCTTGATTTTTCTTCTTGTTTTACTGGAAGCGTCCAGTTTTTAGCTTGACCAAGCTTGTTAGCTGTCCATGCGTATGATGCTTGAGCTGAAGTTGTTACATAATTTTTAGCATCAACTGCTTGTTGAGGCACATATGGAGAAACATTAGAAACAACAGCATCCACAGCGCTTACCGTGCGGCTTTTAACAACTGAACCAGCCTGAGAAAAACCATCCGCAAGCGTCTGCACCACAGGATTAGATTCATGCATATTCATTCTTGAATAATCGCTAGAACCGAAAGCAACTGCTGAAACTGTCAAGAAAACTACAAAAAAACTATTCTTTAACATAAAACCTCTAAAAACATGAATTATTTGACTTATTTTTTCAGAAAACCTAGTAATAGAATATCATAAAAAACATTTATTAAAAGAGAAAAACGACAATTTCATGACAAATAGCAATTTATTTTCTTTTTTAAGTGCCCCAAAAAAAAGCAGGCCCACCACTCAAGGCAGACCTGCTATAAATTTCAGTAAACAAAGAGAATTAATCTCTTGGTCGTTTCCATTTTCTTACAACTGAAGCAACTGGAGTTTTAGCAACTGGAGCTTTTACAGCTTTTGATTGACCAAAGATTGCATCACTGTTTTGGTATGCTTTGTACGCTACCAAGCCAAGAGCCGCAACTGCTGCAACTGCACCAACTGATTTAACTTTGTTTTCATTTGCAAGTTTATAACCTTTACTGAACGCTAATTTTGCGCGTTCAAAATAACCCGGAGTTTCAACTTTAGGATTCATGTATGCATCAAGCTTATTCAAGCCATAAGATGCTGCTCCAACTGTTGCTGCACCAGCTGTCAAACAAAGAGCACCCGTAGCATTAGTACCAATTTTCTTGATACTTGTTTCTAAAGCACCACCCAAAGCTTGGCCAGCCTTGAGATTGTATGAAATAGCTGAAGAAGATACTTTTGTTCCTACATTTATAGAATCAATTGCCGGAATTGCTGTTAATGCACTTGCTTTAGGCAAGGCACTTTTTGCAGCTGAAGCAGTTAAAGCTTTATTACTCAAAGCGTTTGCCATGTTTGCACAAAAAGCAGCTTCTTGACGTGATGCGTTAAGATAACGCGTAACATCTAATTTCGGATTTACTTTAGTTTTAAGAGATACAGGCAATTTAGAATAGTCAGTTTTTGGCGCCTTGACCGTCGAAGCTACGGCTGACATTACAGGTTGAATGTTTTTTTGCATTGATTGATACATATGATAACCAATCGCTGTTTTTTGAGTATCTTGACCAACATGATTCATAAATGCCTGCATCATGCCTGGCGATAAATGCTTTGAAACAAATGACATATCAACTGGCATTGGCCGACGAGCGCTTGCTTCTTTATGAAGCCACGTAGGACGACCATAATCATCAAGGCGAAAAGAAAACTGTGAAATATTTTCCTTCAAATCCAGTTGCGCCACAACAAGGCTCACGGGACTCAAAAGCAATAATAAACTGATCAATAATTTAGATTTCATAAAAAAATCCCCCATAATTACATTTTATATTCTAATACTATTTTAACCCATAAAAGGCTCCTACACTACCGGTACCCCCTGTTTTTACTGCCAAGGACCATCCAATCATGGTTTCAAAAACTCTTAAAATTCATGACAAAAAAACAGGCCCACCATTAAAGGCAGACCTGCTATAAGTTTCAGTAAACAAAGAGAATTAATCTCTTGCTCGTTGTCTGAAAATATGAACAACTGGTTTTTCTTCAGCTTGTACTGTGTTAGCTTGTACAGCTTGTGATTTACCAAAGATTGCTTCTTTGTTTTGATACATTTTGTAACCTAACAAACCAAGAGCCGCAACTGCTGCAACTGCACCAACTGGTTTTTGATTTGCTTTAACAAAAGTCAAAGATGAGTTGTAACCTTTTTGAACTTGTGCTTTTACACGTTCAAAACGAGTTGGAGTTACAGCTTCAGGATGCATGTAATTAGCTAATTTATTAAGACCTGCACATGTTGCAAGACCTAAACCAGATACAGCTAATGCACCAGCAGCATATTGCGTTGTAGGATGAGCTGCAAATTGCGCTATTCTTGATGAAGCTACAGAAGTTACTGTTGCTGCGGATGCATTTGTTGAACAAAATTTACCAACAGGACTTTGAGCTGCAGAATTAGCAAGAGTTTCTATTGTAGTATTTATAGGTTTCTTGAAAGAATTTATAGTTGCTTCTCTTGCATTTAGCAATGTAAGCATTTTTTGACCTGATGGCCCAGAAAAACTACGTGAACCTATATTTGCGTTCATTGAAAAAACAGCTGTCAAAAGTGACAAACTTAAGAATAATTTAGATTTCATAGAAACCTCCATTTATATATTGAAATTATTGTACTATTTAACTATTAATAGAATACCACTGCCAAAAATCTGCTGCAAAAGGGCGACCCTGTTTTTATCAAAAACACTCATCCAGTCAGCATAAATGCCACAAAAAAACAGGCCCACCATTAAAGGCAGACCTGTTATAAGTTTCAGTAAACAGAGAGAATTAATCTCTTGCTCGTTGTCTGAAAATATGAACAACTGGTTTTTCTTCAGCTTGTACTGTGTTAGCTTGTACAGCTTGTGATTTACCAAAGATTGCTTCTTTGTTTTGATACATTTTGTAACCTAACAAACCAAGAG
>Ga0207050_1002_pt1 | contig 144800 bp, 129 predicted proteins | sample Alteio_BWMinCont_64_FD_153291 | JGI IMG/M metagenome (GOLD analysis project Ga0207050, IMG submission 153291) | Enriched cells from forest soil in Barre Woods Harvard Forest LTER site, Petersham, Massachusetts, United States -... | ecosystem: Environmental > Terrestrial > Soil > Temperate forest...
TGTAAGCTTTAAAGAAAAGTGAATTTGATATTTTTGGTATGACTGATACGTGTTTTGTAAAAATGTGGTCGTTCCGACTCGTTGGTTATTTTGATCTGTTTGTTATGAGGTCGCTACGCGCGACAGGCGCCACAAGTGGTTTTGCCACCACTTTGGAAACGGGCATCTAAGGAAGTTTCCTTAGAAATCCTCTGACGGATATAATATCCGTGTTCGCCTTCGGCTCATCACTGCATATATCCTAATAATGTCGTTTCAATTTAATAAAAAAGATTTACAAATTCTAGGTTTATAAAATAACGGCCCAGCCGTCGCTCTATGAGCTATGGCGGGCACGGCAAAATTAGCTTCACTGTTTGAGCGCGGCCTTACGAAGCTTGTTGCGAAAGCAACGCGCAGTAAGGGCTAGCGAGTTGGAAGCGTCAGGGGGTTTTGGGGTCTCCCCAAATGCGGATTGGAAAGTATCGCAGTATACTTTCCCGCCTGGACCGCAGCCTGCCCGGCGAAGCTCCTATCATAAAAGAAGTGAACATGGGTCTCCGGGTCAAGCCTGAGGATGAGGAGGTGATGGATATGAAAGCGTAGCCTGGGTAGGTCCCTCAAGATATGAAATACACGGATCAGTCATGCCGGAACGGAAAAAATAAAAAAAATGAACCCTAAAATTATCCCTCGATGCTTTTTTTCGCAAAAGCTCAAAAAAACTCGGGACGAGCGGCCAGGGGGGTGAATGTTGTAATATTGGACTAAAAATCACGCCTAGCCCGCAGCCTGCCCGGCGAAGCTCCTATCATAAAAGAAATGAACATGGCTCCCCGGGTCAAGTACGAGGATGAGGAGGTGGTGGATATGAAAGCGTAGCCTGGGTAGGGCTCTCAAAACAATCAAACTAAGATAACCAACGAGTCGGAACGACCACATTTTTACAAAAGCAGAGACTGATGCTTCAAAATAAAATCAAAGCAAATCTTACTCCAATTCTCCATATTATCATAAAGCTTTTGACATTCTTCAAGCGTAAGAAGAGTACCATTTTTATGTTCATCTTTGATTGCAATTTGGTCTGTTGTACCGGTCACTAAAAGAATGAGTCCAAGGTGTACTTTTCCCACATCGCTGGTGTCATCATTGAGCACTCCAATCGGATGGGTTTTAAGGGTACCTTGATAAGTAACTTCTTCTTGAAATTCTCGACGAGCCCAAGAAAGAATATCATTGTTGTTAATATCTTCTTGACGAATGTGTCCACCGATTCCTAGTGAAAATTTACCAGCAAGGCGTTGTTCTGAAGCGCTTGTTTTGCGTTGCATAACAAATAGTTTTTGGTTGTACGTAAACAAAACATAAGGAATAATTTGTTTGTATTTGATATCGTTTTCTGCATGCGCTCGTGGCATGTAGGTTGCATTTGCTTGAATGATATTCATGAAATTTTCAAGCATTGATTGTTCAATGCCATGCCATGCAGAGATTGTTGTAAATAGTGCTGCGCGTGGTACCACTAAAATTTCTTCATTGAGATGATGGGATATTGGTTGTTCTTGCAACAGAGGGCTTTGCATTTACTACTTTCTGAGGTAAAAACGTTTGTTGAGTACTGCTCTTTTTCCCATCGCTTTTTTTGGATAATCACACCATAGAAAATAACAAAAAAAAAATCAATCTTTTTTGTAAGCATTTTGATAGTGCTGTATACTATCGATCAGAACTTAATTATAGTACCCCGATTGCAAAGGTATTTTCATGTCATATAATATTCACGAGGTTGAAAAGAAATGGCAACAATATTGGAATAATTATCCATATGGTGTTGCAAAGGCAATAAATACCGGAAAAAAATATTATTGTCTTGATATGTTTCCGTACCCATCAGGAGCTGGCCTGCATGTAGGTCATTGGCGTGGATATGTGCTGTCTGATGTGTATGCTCGTGCAAAAGTACTGCAGGGCTATAATGTGCTTCATCCCATGGGTTGGGATGCTTTTGGTTTACCAGCTGAAAATGCAGCAATTAAAGAAGGCATGCATCCGCGTCCCGTCACTGAGCGCAATATCGCAACTTTTAAGCGACAACTGAAAACGATCGGTGCGATTTATGATTGGACCAAAGAGCTTGATACGACTGATCCAAAATATTATAAATGGACTCAGTGGATTTTTTTACAGATGTACCAGCGTGGTCTTGCATATGAATCGATGATGCCCATCAACTGGTGTCCATCTTGTTTAACGGGTCTTGCAAATGAAGAAGTGGTCGATGGTGGTTGCGAGCGTTGTGGTTCAACCGTTGAACCCAAACAAGTGCGTCAATGGGTTCTTCGAATTACCGATTATGCTGAAAAATTACTCAAAGGCCTGGATAAGCTTGATTGGCCTGAAAAAGTAAAATTAATGCAAACCAACTGGATTGGTAAAAGTTCAGGACTTGTTTTTACATCTTCTGTTAAAGATTTAAATTTTAATATTCAAACATTTTCTGCACACTTTGAAGCATGTTTTTCGGACACATTTGTGGTGATTGCACCAGATCATCCATTGTTGCCAAAATTGCTTGAAGGTATTTCAAATAGATCTGAAATTGAAGCTTTTTGTAAAGCATTGACGACCAAGCGTCTTGAAAAAAATTATGATGACAAAGAGGTAGAGGGTATCTTTACCGGTCGCTACATCATTGATCCACTGGGCAACGGAGAGCTTCCTATTTGGGTTGCAAACTTTGCGCTTGCAGACTATGGAACTGGGATTGTAAAATGTTCTGCGCATGATGAGCGCGACTTTGCATTTGCAAAAAAATATAATTTGCGCCTCAAGGTGGGAATTGTTCCCCAAGATAAGCAACTGCGCAAACAAGTAGAAGCGCTTGAAGTTTGTTTTACCGACATGGAAAATGGACTTGTTTTAGCTCCTACGCCATTTGAGGGTAAACCAGGAAAACAAATTCGTGCAGACTTAGTAAAATATATGGTTGAGCATGGACTTGCTCAGGAAAAAATAAGTTATCGTTTACGTGACTGGATATTTTCGCGGCAGCGCTATTGGGGTGAACCGATTCCTTTAGTTCATTGTCAAAAATGTGGCGTTGTTCCTGTTCCTGAGTCGCAGCTTCCTGTTACACTTCCTGATGTTGAAAAATATGAACCAACCGGTACTGGTGAGTCGCCACTTGCAGCAATCGATTCTTGGGTTAACACCACTTGTCCGCAGTGTAGTGGTCCTGCAAAGCGTGAAACCAACACCATGCCACAATGGGCAGGATCTTGTTGGTATTTTTTGCGGTATCCTAATCCAAATTTAGAAGATGAACCTTTTTCGCAAGAAGATTTAAAATATTGGTTGCCGGTAGATCTGTACGTCGGTGGTGTTGAGCATGCGATTTTGCACCTGTTGTACTCACGTTTTTATGTAAAAGTTTTGCATGATGCAGGATTTTTACCGTTTGATGAACCGTTTACGCAGCTGTTTAATCAAGGCATGGTTTGCAAGCTTTCAGAAAAATCTGGAGCAGTTGAAAAAATGTCAAAATCAAAAGGTAATGTAGTAAATCCTGATGATATTGTTCAGATTTATGGTTCTGATGTGCTACGTATGTACATGCTCTTTATGGGACCACCAGAACTTGACTGCCAGTGGCAAGATGCGGGTATTGAAGGTATCAAGCGATTTGCTCATCGATTTATTGCCTACATGATGCAGCCGAGTAGTTTGCTTGCTGCGGGATCTGTTGAAGATACGGCTGTAACTAAGCGTGTGCATCGATTGGTCAAGGATGTGCAAGAACGTTTGCATGAATTTAAACCAAATACGGCAATTGCATCGTTTATGGAATGGACCAATGATGCGATGAAAGATAACATGCAGTTGAGCCATGAGTCGGCACAAACGGTGCTGACACTATTTTCAATTTTTGCGCCGCACGCGGCAAGCGAGTTGCTTGAAAAAGTTTTAGGTCTATCGCTGACACAGTGCCATTGGCCAGAATTTGATGAAGCAATGGTTCAGTCAGATATTGCAAACTATGCAATTCAAATTAATGGTAAGTTGCGCGGTACGTTGACGACAACAAAAAATGTTGACAAGGAAACGATACAAGTCCAAGCGCAAGAAGTTGTGGTAAAATGGCTTGAACAAAAAGAGATTGTTAAAATTATTTTTGTGCAAGATCGTATGGTTAATTTTGTGGTTAAAGGATAAAAACGTGACCAATAAAATAATGTTCTGTTTAGTTGTTTTGAGTAGTCAGCTATCTTTTGCTGGTAATAAAAAACCAAATCACCCTCAGGGTTGTAAGGAACCTCAAAGTCGGGTAGTTACACCGTCTCGTCTACAACAGAATTTAAGTTCTCTGCGTGAATGTATGGAATGTGGTAGAGAATGTGCTGATTGTTGTTATAGGGAGTGTATCGGTGGTATTTTTCGCGGCATTGTGCAACAACCACCTGTCGATACTTTTCATATGACGTGTACCGCATGTCTAGTTGGATATGTGTATAATGTTGGGATATCCAGTTGCTCAGAGATGAAGTAAATAAATAAATAAATATTAATGAAATCTTTTTTGATAAAAAAGGAGAGAGAGATGAAGCATCGTTTATTATTTTTTATTTTGGTGAGTGCTGTGTCAGTAGTTTGGGGGGCAAAAGATAATGATCGGAGACCTCCTAGCGTACTGGCAATGGGTGATAGTTCTCGACCAGGTGTAGCGCAAAAATTGGTAAGAAGGACTTGTGGTGCGGCAAAATCATGTAAAGATTGTTGTGTGTGCTGTGGTAAATGTGTTTGTAACACTTACGAATGTAGTTCTTCTTGTTATAAAAATTGTGTTGTTCCATGCATGTGTGATTTTTGTCAGAGTCTTAAGCGTAGTTTGGGCGATGCAGCTGAATGGGGCGCTAATCATCCAGAAGAGGCGCACGATTTGGTGGTCATAGCAGCTGGTTTAGTATTTTTACATACGAGTATTTGTTTTGGATATATTATACCTGGGCATACTCCTGATTCATCTGACTCTACAAATTAAAGAGAAAAAATAACATGTATTGATAGTCTGTTAGAATGCATCATGGAAACAGCACTACTTTAAGTTCATTGTAAAAAAACGTGTATCTGTGCTATATTAATTGAGTAGTCTCGTTTTAAGAAAGTAGAGTTTATGAGGTATAGCAAGTCGGCTTCTTTGAAGCAAGAGGCTCAGTATCTTCTGTTGGGGGAGATTTTTTTAAATCTTTTTTTTGGAAACAATTATTTTTTTGGGGTTTTATAGGGGGTTTATGATGACTAATACATTTTTTTTAGGGTTTATTTTTTGTGCTCAGTTTGGAGCTATTTTCGCATCTGGATCAGATGAATCAGAGAGAGAATCGCCCGTGAACAGCTTGTATCATGTTGATAGCGATCTTACTGAAGAAGGTAAGAAGAAAACCTGGTTTGATGATAAATACTTTCTTGCCGGTGCGCCTGCACAGAAGGAAAGAAATAGTGAAAGCAGGGCTGAGCTTTTTGCTTTAATGCGTAGTCGTCATCGGGGAGCTGCTTTTGCAGCGCAACCTGAAAGGCCAGGAGCTCAAAGTGTTGAGCCTAGATCTTTAACGGGATCATCGTGTTATGGGCCACTCGGGATTGCTTCTGTTGTTACGGCACCAGTTGTTAATGGTCCCAGTCAACAATCTAATTCTTTTGGCTCAGGTCAATTACTGGGTACAGAGACATCTCCTTTTGCTCCTGGGCAGGAAATAGAGTTAGGACAACAACATTCTGTGTTTGGTAAGAGAAATTCGCTTGTACCATGCACAAAAAATAAACCCTTGGGCTTTGATACACCAATTGATGAAGATCTAAAGTTGCCTGCTTGTATGGTTGAGGGCAGAGAAAGTCTTCAAGTTTCTGGTACTAATTCGCCGATTGCAGATCAGGGTGAGCGTCGTGAATTAAGTCGATTGATGGCTCCATTTAATGAAGAGGTTTTTGGGCTTTGTGGGGCTGATCAAATTGATGTGGTACGAGCAGCTATTTTAAGTGCTCGAATTCAAGTCGTTATGCAAGAGCATGCAACTCAAAGACTTTATTCTGATGATCCACATGAAACTATTGGTCGAATTGGTCAGGACTTGGTTGATCGTATTGCAAAAGAAGTACGCAAAGGTGAGATAGCTATACCTATTGCGCAAGCAGTCAGCGAAGGTAACATTGATGAATAGACATGTTGTGGGCGATTTTTAAAATTAGTTGTGGTTGTGTTTAGGGAATGTGTCATGCTTAAAAAGTTTTTAATGGGTGCTTGTTTTTGTGCCTATTTTGGAATGGTTGTTGGATCAGAGAAAAAATCAAGGAGAGTTCATTTTGCTTTAGAAGATGCTATAGTTTTTGCAAAACATGAGCCTATAAGTGATGATCCAATGCTAAGAATCAGTTTTCATAATTTGGATCGACGAGCGCAGGGTATAATACAAGATCTAAATGCAAATGACTTGACGCAAATGGATGTGAAATTATTAGCTATGAGAGTACATCTTTTGATGGATAGTTTTGAAAGGCTGAGTGGTCGATGCGAGGCATATATTACGGATTTTAGATTACAATGATGATTTAGGTCATGAGCATGAGGGTAGTTATCGCAATATGGTCGCAAGGGTAATGGCTATTTGCGCCACTGAAGAGGCATTAACTGAGAACGCATCAAGTCAGATGTGAACTTAAAAAAATATTGGTGAAGGGTACAAATAGTAGACAAGCAGCATCATGAGAGCTTGAGCTATAGTAATATTGCGCTTGAATGCTTGTAAATATTTGATTTTGATGGCACGCTCATAATCCTTGATTTGTTGATCGATCGTTTCGCTGCTTAATGTTGTAGCTGGAATTTCAGGTAGCGCCCATGCAGGATTGTGCTTGAGATTATATTTTTTATAAAAACTATGCACGGCTTGTAAATATTTTGGGTGTACCAGAGGATTTTGGAGTAAATAGCTATGGCGCCCGATCGGGAGAAGTACGAGGTGTACATCGGTGAATCCAGCTTTAATGAACTGTTGGTACAGCCTCAGAGAATGTGTGTAGTGTACCGTGTTGTCGCAGATACTGTGGATAAGCAAAATTGGTATATTTTTGTTTTGTATTTGAGTGATGGCCATTTCTGGAGTGAGAGCTGTTTGAGGGTTATATTTTGGAAATAAAGCGTTAAAAATACTGCTTGCCATGGATGGAGCAATCCCGAGATGGGCAAGTTTGCTTTGCATGGTTTCAGGTAAATTTGCGGGACATGCATCAAGGACGATGGCTGCAATGTTGGCTGGGTTATGCTGACCAAGATAGGTAAGTATGGCAGCAGCGCCGCGCGAGCAACCGTATAAAATGTTTAAACTGGTGGGTGGAATTTGATCGATTGCGTCAAAAATGATTGCAATATCTGCACCTTGTCCCATGAACATTGCATTTCTATTGACTTTTTTACCCAGTAGGCTGGTAATCTGGTAGGTAACATTATTGAGTCCCCAGTCTGAAGCAGGCTGTGCATCGGGGAATTGAATAGCGGTTGTGTGGGGTGTGGCAAGAGCTTCTTGAAAGCGTTGCATTTGCTGGGGGCCATCAGTAATTCCATGGGCAAAAATGGTATGCTGAGCGCTCATGGCTAAAAAAGGAATTAAAAAAGGTAATAAAAACAATATTTTTTTCATGATGGTTCATCGCTTAAAATATGATATATTTACAATGTATCAAAGGTGACTTAAAGCTGCAACTGGATAGGTTTTTTTTAAAAAATAGGTATGTAAATGGTACAGTTTAAAAATAAGGGGTTTGGTATGAAGCAGGGATTATTTTTAGGGTTGTTTTTGGTAGTTAGTCAAGGTGCTTTGGGTTCTGAGCGTGGCAAAGGTGATTTACCAGAAATGCGTTTAGATCAAAAAATTTCAACCATTGATTCAGAAGGTGAGGAGAGCTGTGATAGTTTACGCTCTGATGATGTGCAAAATCCACAGGTTCGTTCTCAGCATTCTTTGGACAGTTTTTTTTCATTGAAATTATGTACTTTTTTACAGAAAGTTCGTACATTTCGACAAGAAGTGGGTGGTGGTGATGATATACCAGGTAGTTTTGAATCATTGGTTGTGTCACCAGAGGGTCGACCTCAGTCATTATCTATTGAGCATATAAATAGTTTTAAACGTTTATGTAAGCATGCAGATCGATTGAAACGCTTTCCTGAATCAGCTAGTCCTATACAAGAAAATGAAGTGTTTTATGAAGGTAGACCAATGCTTGATCGTACCAGTCAAAGTTTTTACGACACAGCGGTGCGTGCTCAATTGATGGATATTGCAAATATGCATGAGGATTTACCGAAAGATAGAATTCCTAGTTCGCTTCGTTCGCTTCCCGTTGAATTAGAATCATCACGAGCGCAGTCATTATCAGTAATGTTGGAACAATTGCGATCTGGTGTAGTTGCTCCACCAAGTTCTCAACAAATAACTCCTCGTATAGAAGTAAAAGCAGGGGAAGCAATAACAACAATTGACACTTCAACAACAGACGATATTTCCTTGGAAATTTAAAGGTTTTTTTGTATGAGTTTATTTAAATTACATTTGCCCTTTCAGCCTGCGGGTGATCAGGAAGCTGCAATTCAAAAATTGCAAAATCATGAAGGTAAAAAATCGACGCTTTTGGGGGTTACTGGTTCGGGAAAAACATTTACGATTGCCAACGTGATTGCCAAGCAAGATCGTCCTGTTGTCGTATTGTCACCTAACAAAACTCTGGCAGCTCAGCTGTATGAAGAGTTTAGTTTGTTTTTTCCAGAAAACAAAGTTTGCTATTTTGTGAGTTATTACGATTATTATCAACCAGAATCGTATTTGCCGGCACAAGACATGTACATTCCCAAAGAAACAAAGATTAATCCTGAAATAGAACGGCTGCGCATCGAAGCGATTGCCAGTTTAATGCAGCGTAGAGATGTGATCATCATCGCATCAGTTTCATGTATTTATTCGCTGGGTAATCCCAAGGATTATGCTGAGCAATCGATTGCTCTCAAGGTTGGGCAATCGATTTCGCGCAAAGATCTTTTGCTGCGGTTAGTTTTTATGCAGTATGAACGCAATGATATCGATAAAAAAAGTGGTACGTTTAGTGTCATGGGTAACGTAGTTGAAGTTTGTGTTCCGTATGAAAAACATAAAAAACTACGCATTGAAATGTTTGGCGATGAAATTGAAACGATGTCATGGGTAGAAAAAGTTACTAATAATGTTGAACAAACGATCCAAGACACGGTTATTTTCCCTGCAAAAAATTTTGTAACATCTAAAGAAGTTAAAAATAAAGCCGTGCAACTTATCAAGCAAGAGCTTGCAGCCTACGCCCCCATGGTTGAAAATTCGATTTATCGCGATCGAATTGAGCGTCGTGTAACTCATGATCTTGAAATGATTGAAGAAACCGGATTTTGTACGGGCATTGAAAACTATTCAGTTTATTTTGATGGTCGTGCACCGGGTCAAGCTCCATTTTGCTTGTTTGATTTTTTTGAGAAAGATGACTTTCTTTTGATCATTGATGAATCTCACATAGCAGTACCTCAGATTTCTGGGATGTACCATGGTGATCGGGTGCGCAAGCAAACATTGATTGACTTTGGTTTTCGTTTACCATCAGCACGTGATAATCGACCGCTCAAGTTTGATGAAGTTGAAAAGTTTTTTGGCAATGTGATTTTTGTATCTGCTACGCCGGGTAAGTATGAGCTTGAGCATAGCAATCAGATTGTTGAACAGATCATTCGTCCAACGGGACTGCTGGACCCAGAGCTTGAAATATTGCCGCGCGCAACTCAGGTGCCTGATCTTTTAGCAACCGTGCAAGCAACCACTCAAAAAGGATTTCGTAGCTTAGTGACCGTGCTCACCAAAAAAATGGCAGAAGAACTTGCAAAATATATGGAGGAGCGGGGCATCAAAGTTTGCTACTTGCATAGCGACCTCAAGACTCCGCAACGTACTGAAATCTTGCAAAAATTGCGCCTGGGTGTTTTTGATTGCGTGGTTGGTGTTAACTTGTTGCGTGAAGGAATTGATTTGCCTGAAGTTGCTTTCGTTGCAATTATGGATGCAGATATTGAAGGGTTCCTGCGTGATAAAAAGTCATTGATTCAAATTATTGGCCGTGCTGCGCGTAACACTGAAAGTGTCGTAAAATTGTACGCTGATAAAATGACCGATGCGATACAGTTTGCACTTCAAGAAACGGCGCGTCGTCGAAAAATACAAGAAGCGTACAATCAAAAATGGGGCATTACACCCAAGACCGTGGTGCGTGAAGTGGTCCAATCTATTTCTAAAGCTGCGCTCGATCTGACTCGTAGCGAAGGTATTAAAAATAAACGGCCAAAGAAAGGCGTGCCAGGGATGTCCCCTGAGCAGCAACAATTGCTCATCATTGAAATTGAAAATGCAATGCGTCAAGCTGCAGCAGATTTGGATTTCGAAAAGGCAATTGCGCTTCGTGACCAGTTGCTCAAATTAAAAGGTGTTGATTAGGCGCGACCTGCAAGTTGTGCTGCAAGTTCTGCATTGAACCTATATTTTGATGGCTTGGTGACGCTTGTCGGTGCTGTTGTAGCTTTTGCTTCAGATGCTGCCGTTGTTGATTTTGGGATTGCCGGGTTAACAGCTTGAGTGTTTGATGTTTTACCGAGTTTTTCACGGTTTGCTACCATTAAATTTTTGATTTTTTCAAAGCTTGCATCTTCTTGCTTTTTGAGAGTTTCTCTGGTTGCTTCCTGCTCTTTAAAGAATGCATCACGAGTAGCTATTTCTTCGGCTGTTGCAGGTCGTTTTTTACTTTTCCACAGTGATGGTGGTCGTAGTCCTGCAAAGAAACGTTGTAAAAAGAATTTTGGTGGTTCTTTTTTGAGTATGTTTTTAAACTGACCAGCGTATGAAAATCCAGCATTACTGGTGAACTTGATCCAATCAGAAATTGATTTTTTTGGAGTGTTGAGGGCGCTAAATTTTAAAGTTACTTCTGTTTTAAATTCTCCAGTATAAAAAATAGAACAGTAGTAGTTCCATACATAGACCATTTTTTGGAGGATATATTTTAATTCTGTATCTAAATTTCGTTTATTAAATTCATATTTGAGATGGAGATATGAATCATTATATGTTTTTGGTCCGAATTTATTATCGAAGAAATCTTGGCTTGGTTCATCGGAGAACTCTTTGCGTGGTTCTTCGAGCCATTCGTATGCTGCAACCAGGCTTGTGAGCACTGCCTGATCAACATCTTCCATTTTTTCTATTGAAATCATTTTAAGTGCCTTAATTGCTATATCAAGTTCATCATTAACGAATGTGATTCGTTCCTCTGTGATCGTTGTGGTATTTTCGAGCACTTGAAGATCTATTTCTTGTTCTTTGAGATTATTGATTGTGGTTGCTTTGATACTTGATTCCAAGAGCTTTTCTGTATCATTCTCGTACTCGGTATAATTTTTTAGATGTGATGATTCAACCATTGGTTGGGTCGCTGACAGCATAAGTTCACTTGTTGCTTGAGCATGTTTTTTGAACGCTTCTTGACGAGAAGTTTCTAACTCTTTAAGAACTTTTTCTTGATAAGCATTAAAATCATCAACTTCTTTTTGACGCTTTGCGCGTTCTAATTCTTGTACCTTTATTTCTGCTTCTTCTTTTTGTTGTTGTTTTATTGCTTCTTTGCCTTCTTCTGTTGTACCATACAGATCTTTTGCTATTTTATAGGTAATGTCGCGCCATGCTTGAATGCTGAGCTGAGCATTGGGGTGCGACATGGACACAAGAGCGTTAAAATCATTGTTGGAAAATAATTGAGCGTAGTACTGCCAAGTAAGAAATAGCTTTTCGAGTATTTCGATGAGTTGTAAGCTTGCATCATTGTTTTTTGGGGTCAGTATTTCCATGACCGCATCATTGAATTTTAACTGTGGTGTTTTATTGAGCCAGCTGGTGACTGATTTTTGTGTGATAGGTGCGTAACAGTCTTCGATGTAGTAGGCTACTATTTCTTCGGGAGACAGGTTTTTGAGGATAACAGAAACATTTTTAAATGTTGCTGTGAGTTCGTTTAAATACAGGTATAGATTTTGTAGTTGGTCATTTTTAATTAAAATTTCGGTTAATTCTAAAACGTATGCGAGTTGACGAATGGCTGCTTGGGAGTTTTTGATATTCTCGATTAAAGGTTTTCCTGACTCAAAAACAACCAATTTGTTGAGTGGTTTTGATAGATTAAGTTTTATGTCGATCAGCTTTAGTTTGTTTTTTGGAGCTTGAGTTGCTGTCGTTGGAGTGGTGGAACTTGTTGTTGTTGAGATGGTTGTGTTGGCGGTGGTTGCATTGGTCGTACTTGTTGTAGTTGATTGATTGAAATTCTTTGGAGTGACTGATCGAAGAAGCTCAAGAACTCTTACGGTTGACGCTGTGTTATCCGTGTGTTGAATGTCGAAAAATCTTTTGGGCCCTTCATTGTTTTCACTTCGTGGTTCTTGTAGAAATGCTGGGCTGTATGTATGTCGCGCCATGGGATACAGGGTTGAAATTGGGGTGGCTAGAAAAAATAGGATTACTTTAAAGATCATGTTTTACTCCTTTTTTATTTTGTCTTCAACTTAATATAGCGTTGTTTGTTAAGTCAATATATTCTTGCAAGCAATCGTTTATTTTTGTTTGTTTCGATTGAATGTGTATACTGGTACCATCATTAGAGTGTATTAAAGAAAGCACAGCAACAAGTAAGGAGATGCTTTTCGTGAAAAAATTTATCAGTGTTGTATGTGTCATGATGATATTGATAACCGGTTGTAAAAAAAAGAAATTTGATCAAGAGCGCATGTGTGCTCGTATCGATATGCAGCGCGTTGTTGCATTGTTTCCAAAAACAGCAGAAGAAATTGAGTTGCTGAGCAGTGAAACTCAGCAACATATGCAAAATGTTCTTGAAGAATTATATGCTATACCGGCACAAACTCGCACCTATCCAAACACGGTACTGTTGTATGAACAGGCATATTTGCTTTTTTTTACACGGTTACAGTTATTGTCGGTACTTGCAATGCTTTCTGATAATGCTCAACTGCAACTTGCTGCAAACTTAGCGGTGCAAGAGCTTCAACAGTTTCAAGTTAAAAATATGATCGGCAACATGCAAATGTATGAGGCATTTAGTCAGTATGCAGTGTATGGCAAAGATGCGTATCATACAACCAAACCGGTTCAAAATTTTTTACAACACATGGCTCAAAAAAGTATTCAAGAAGGTAAAAATTTATCAATTGATCAAAGAAGCGAATTTGCAAAATTAAATCAAGATATTGGTCGACTATCAGGTCAATTTATAGGAAATATTTTGTATGATAGCCGTCATATTTTAGTTTCTGCTGATGGACTCAAGGGTGTTGCTGACTCTGTTGTTCAAACGATCCACCAAGATGATCAGGGAAATTACATTTTACCAGCTAACCAGTCATTGTTTTTTAGCATTATGGAAAATTGTGAAGTGGAAGCAACGCGTAAAGCTTACTATTTGATGTTTGGTCAGATTGCATATCCACAAAATGAACAGGTACTTGGCGGCTTGATGCGCAAACGGCATGAGTTAGCGCAACTGTTTGGATTCAATTCTTTTGCAGGATATCAAATTCATGATTTGATGATGAAAACAACCAAGAAAGTAGAGCAATTCTTGTGGGCATTTGTAAAAGATTTACAGATCTATGAAAAACGTGACTATCAAAAAATGCTGCGTCATTTACCACCTACGGTGACGGTAACATCGCAAGGTACTTTGCAACCATGGGATGATGCGTATGTTAAGTCCTATTATCGCAAGCAGTTTTTTAATATCAATGATACAGCACTCGCTGCTTATTTCCCGCTTGATTTTGTGGTGCCAGCTATGTTTAAACAGTTTCAAAAAGTATTTCATGTTTCATTTGAAGAAGATCTATCTGAAGGGCTGTGGGCACCAGGGGTACAATCCTATCGTGTTCGATCACTTAAAAATCAGGCGGTCCTAGGGTATTTATTGCTGGATTTATATCAACGATCAGGTAAAAAAATTAATGATGCTTGTCACATGATGATTATTCCTGCAATTCGTGATGATTGCAGTATTGCTTGTGTTGGTGCATCAGTGGTTGTTGCGCAATTTGCACCGCCAACACCTTCAGTTCCAACGCTTTTAGAGTTTAGTGATGTTATGACCTTGTTTCATGAGATTGGTCATGGGTTGCACGCGCTGTTTGGTGCAACAAGGTTTACGATGTTTTCTGGTACTCAGGTACAACAAGATTTTGTTGAAACTCCATCGGTTATGCTTGAATATTGGTTTGATGAACCAGAAATGCTATCGGCTATTAGCCATCATTTTCAAACAGGAAAACCGTTATCAAACGTTCAAATTCAGCAGTTGATTGCAGCTCAAAAATTTGGACGAGCAGGACGTATGCTCAAGCAAGTGTATATGGCAATGTTATCGTTTTATATTTTTCAAAATGGTCATGAACGTGAACTGCCTAAAATGATTTCAAAGTTATACAAAAAAATATTCCATTATGTTGCATATGAGCCAGAGTTTCATGTCGAAGCAAGTTTTGCGCATCTTGCTCAAGCGTATGGAGCTGCTTATTATACCTATCCTTTAAGCGCTGTAATTGGTGCTGATATATTTAAACAGATGAAACAGCATGGTTTATGGAATCATGAAGTGGGAACTAAATATATTGAAGATATTTTAAGTCCTGGTGGTTCTAGTGCGCCACAAGCAATGATTAAACGATTTTTGGGCCGTCACTTTACCATGAATGCTTATGTTTCAATGTTATAAATTGGCCTTTTGGTGCTGGTGAAAATATGATTGTACATGCATTTGTTATTAAAAATTTTATTCCGTTATCTCATAAGGTTCAGATTTTACATGAACAGTATGGTAAAATTGTATGCATGTACTCGCAGGATCATCAAGCGCGGCAGTTAACGACAGGATCGATTATTTTATGTCATGCTGAACCAATGCATCGTTTATATCGTTTGGAGTATTTAGAGATCATACGTTCAGTTGTTTCAACAGATTTGCAGCAGCTTCAGTTTGTGCATGAAATAATGAAAATTTGTTTAAAATTAGTTCCCGACAATGTTGTTGTGTCAGATATTTTTGAATTTTTACTCTATGTTTATCAAAATGTTGATACATTGTCGGTAGTTGGTCGTAAAATTGTGTTGCTGCGATTATTTTTATTGTGCGAAGTTTTACCAAGTAGCTCAGAATTATATCAAGCTGCCATGCAAGATCCTTTTGCAATGGTGCCCAGGGATTTACTTTTGCTTGATCGTTTTGTGCAGATTGGATGGCATGAGATAGCTCAGCAAAAGGATAACAGATCATGAAGAACTGTTATATTTCAATGTTGAATCAATGATCGGTCTTTGCTAAGTTGAATACATATAGTTAAGTTTAAACTCCCCCCCCCCCTTATAAGGGTTTTTGGTATGATGTTGATATGGTTACTACGTACATTGCATCTATTTTTGATGGCATGTGTACCGTCGATCTATGGCGCAGAGCTTGGCTCAAAGCTAAACAATGAGCTGAGAACTCCAAAAGTTCGTATTGTTTTGGGGCTTGACACTGCTGCTCGCTACAAATTTTTAGACAATTTAAAAACAGAGCTTCATACCCTGCAACAGGAGTGGGGTTCATTTTCGTTGCATGCTGATCAAAAAAGTATCGAAATTAAAAAACAGATTGAACAGCTACAGGCTGCTGCATCACCAAAAGCATCAAGTACCAATGTTCGTAAAATCAATGTACTGCATAAGCTTGATGGGGTCATTTTAGAAATTAAAGATGTAAAATCAAAAATTCTTGAATTAGTTCAACAACATATTGAATTTTTGTCGCAGCAGGTTACTGAAGCGGCACAACAAAGCAGTGCACCCGAAGAAAAATCGTTGTATACCTATTTTGATTTCCAAGGCATGAGCAAAAAGATGTTTGTGTATGAAGATCAAATTCGTCAATTGCTTATCAAAAAAGATGAATTATTTAATGAAATCACGCGTCAAGAACATTTAGTGGTCACCAAAGAAAAAGATTTCGGGACGCTTGAACAAATTATTGAAGAAAAAAAACGACAAGCAGACATGAACAAAGATGATATTTCTTTGCTTGATCTTGAAAAGGATTTGATTATCAAGGAGCGTGAGCTTGCAATGTTGAGACTGAACTGGTTTCAAAAACAGCAAGAGTTTATGAGTTCTAAAGAATCAATGCTGCAAGAACGGCTCCATAACCTTGCAGGGCAAGCAGAAATTATTAGAAATCGTTTGTATATTGATGCAGCTGAAGTGCAACAATACGAGCACAAAAATATTGAACAAAAAAGATCTTCTGCGGTAAAACGTGCAGAATTGATGGCTATTCGCCAAAATGTTGCATCAAAAAAAGTTGAAGCTCAAGATGATTTTGATCGATTAAAGCATCGTTTTAAAATGTCGCTTACCACTATGCAGCAGTTTATTGATTTGGATCAAGAAACTCAGACGGTATCTGATCGGTTTGCATTGTATTCTGTCGCTTATGCATTGAGCATGGTCCAGACATTTGATCGGGCACTTCAACAAATTAAAGCGCAAGTAATGGTTCAAGAAGCGCAAGAGCGTCAAGCGCAGATATCAGCGCAAACGGTAAAAATGTTATACGATATCGTACAGGGTCACACCAAGGATAGTGAAACTTTTGAAACAGAGCGGACTGATTATAAAAATTTAAAACAACTGTTGGTGAGTGATATTAAGCGGCATAAAGAAGCGATTGTATCAGTCCATGTGCTGCTCAAGGAAAATCAAAAATATAGTCAATATTTTAAGCGGCAACAAGAAATGCTTGCTGCTTATAACCACAGCTTGTCTTCATCACAGCAAAAAAAATGGACTGATAGTATGGCCATGTTGGTTCATATGATTCAAGACCTATCAGAGCAGCATGAATCACTCCTGCAGATGAGTGAGCTGTATGAACTACTGCTGCGTGCAGATGAAGAGACCTTAGAGTCGGTGATGACCATTTTGCATGAATTTGACATGATTGGGCTATGGCATCGTTCTATCAGTGCCGTGACTTGGGATGGAGTGAAAAACATTATTCCCAACATTGGTATGTTTTTAAAAGATGTATACATCATTTTAACGACCTACGTGGCACAGTTAACGATGCAAAAAATTGCCTATGGTTTTGCGGGTTTTGGGTTTGGCGGGATGCTTGCATTGTTTTTGATGATGTTTGGAGTATTTTTGTTCTATCTTTTTTTACAAGCATTATTTCCAACGATTTATCAATTGCTCACCAGTGAAGATTATGATGATACTGATCCATTGTATCGGTGGCGTCACATATTTGCTATTTTGATAGGATTTTGTGGAGAGGTTTTTAAGCCGCTGTATATTTGGTTTTTATGTTTTATGTATGAGTTTTTATATGATGCGCCGGTTGCGTTTTTGATTATTTTTTATATCTATTCTATTGTTTTTTGGATTTATGCATCGCGTCGATTGTTGCGGATCACGTTTATGATTAATCGTAAGTTTGATTATTTTTTGCTCAGTAAGCGATTAATTGATCGATTTGCGTTAATTTTTTCATTTTTTTCTGTAGCAACTATTATTATTTTAGTCATGCGTAAAATGTTTATGGTCGTGATGGTTCATCAACCAACCGAACTGCCCAACATCTTGCTGCGTGTCTATCATGTTGTGATTTTCATTTCGATTATTTTTTCATTGGACAAAGATGAAATTATGCAATGGATGCCCAAGAAATCGGCCGTTGCTCAACGCTTTGCCCAAATGTTTCAACGTCATTATTACTTGTTTCTTGTGGGAGTTTTTAGTTTGCTGGTGATGAGTGATCCATACCTTGGTGGTTATGGTTCATTGTTATGGCATCTGTTTTGGAATCTATTTTTAACCATATGCATTTCTGCAGGATTATTTGTGCTTTACACGGTTACCAAGCAGTATTCTGTGGTGTTCTTTTTTGAAGAGCTGGAAATGAATGTAGGTGGATCTACTGAACGGTTTGATCATGCAAAAACATGGTACGCTATGTATGTTATCAGTAGCATGATTGTGTTTGCAATGTTGGGCATTGTTTTATGTTCTCATGTCTGGGGTTATGGATTTACGTATGGTACGTTGCGTAAAATTGCACTATCTGAGTTGTTTAAAATAGAAGCTACCAATAGTGCTGGAAAAATTATACCGGAATCATTTAAAGTCTTTAATCTCTTGTACATCATGTTTATATCGTTTCTTGGGGTTGTTTTTGCATACCTATTTAAACGATTTGTTCTTCAGCGATTATTTGATATTCAATATGTTGATTTAGGAATTCAAAATACGATCATCATTATTTCTCGGTATATGATTATTATTACGGCGGTTATGGTTGCCTGTGTTCAATCAAAATTGGGTTCACTTGTTACCTATGTTTCATATGTTGCGTTGGTAGTTTTTGGTTGGTCATTTAAAGACCTGTTTACAGATTTTGTAGCTTATTTTTTTATCCTGGTACAACGTCCAGTTAAGCTGGGTGATTATGTTAAAATTGATGACCAGACTATGGGAGTTGTACGCAGGGTTGGTCCTCGTGCAGTGATCTTAAGACGACAAAACTCAGTAAATATTGTGGTACCTAACTCAACAGTTCTTAAAACATCTTTGTACAACTGGAACTATACCAGAAGTTATATTGGGCTTGAGGAAATTGTATTTTCGGTACCTTTTGGTACAGATTTGCAATTAATTCGTAAAATTTGCTTTGAAGTTCTGGAAGAAGATGCGGATGTTTTAAAAGTACCGCAACCGGTTGTTCGTTTGCAGGAGTTTGGTGACAAGGGTTATGTGTTTATGATGCGTGGTTTTTTAAGCTCTGGAAACACATTGCGTCAATGGGATATTGCAAGCAATATTCGTTTTGTGTTGGTGGGTAAGCTGGCCAAAGCTGGTATCACCATCGCTGGTCCAAGTATGAAAATTATTGTGAAGAATTCTTTAAGTGAGTTGAATAACTTAATTGAGTAAGAAACCGGTTTTCACCGGTTATCTTACTTTCTACCTTTCAGCATGCCCTTGAACTTGCTGCCAAGGTGTAATGCTTGTGCACCATGAAATAAAAGGAATAATCCAACAAAGATCATGATGATGTTGAGGCAATCTTGTAAAAAGCCAAGTTTTCCCAGTGCTCCTAGAACTAAAGCGAGCCCTACAACAAGAGCTAGTACGCCTTTTTGTACGGTAGATAATTTGTTTAGAATCATGTCAAACATGGTTCTCCCTTTTTTGGTTAGATGAACATTTATGGTGTGACGATACCATAATCAAAAATACTCAAACAATAGTTTGATGTTGATTGTAGAAATAGTGCTGCAGGCAGCGTGAGTAAAGTTTTAATTTCACATGTACCCATCAATGTTACGCAATATGGTTGTTCACCCTTCTTGTCATCCCCTTGAAGAAGGGGATCTCTGTAGCACTTCTTTATTGCACAATGCAGTGTAAGATTTAATTATGAGAAGTTTGCGAGAAGATATTGGGATAAATCGTCAAAGGTTGGATTATGTTGTGTGATTAAATTAATTTTCCAAGCCCTGTTCCACTTTTTTAATCTTTTTTCTCGAACAAGTGCATCATGAATCATTGCATATTCTTCTACGTGTAAAAGCTTTGTTGTTTTATATTTTGAAGAAAAAATGCTTAGATCGCCTAGTTCATGTTCGCGCATTCGGCGGGACAAATTGTTCGTAACGCCAACGTATAGAACATGATGATATTGTGAAGCGATGATGTATACCCAGTATTTTTTAAACATATTTTTAAGTTGCAAAAGAATATAAATATGTTGTTATCATAGCATGATTTTGTTGAATAGTTAATGTGCATTATTTTGATTTAAGTGAACCGAGATCCCCTTCTTCAAGGGGATGACAAGAGGGTGGGTAGTGTAAGTGCGTAGTCTGGGATTGAGTCACGGTCGTGTCCAGCATTGTGCCCGCCATAATCGTTAGATAACAGCTGGAAACGATAAGAAAAAAGAAGCCTACTCAACGTTCATGTATCCCATAAGTGGCCATGAGCATGCAAAATTAAGTCGGTCATCTGATAGCACATGATGGTGCACCAAAAATCGAATTAATGGAACAGTTATCTGATGAGCTCGAATTGTTTTGAGCATGCTTTCGATGAGCATGCATGCATCATAGGTACTTGTTTGTCGATTGAGTGGGCTTTGACTGAAAGAAATAAAAAGTTCATGGTTGTTGGGGCTGAGCATGACTGACTCTATGGTAATAGGACCATCAATGATCTGTTCTTCTTCTAAAAATAATAACCATGCATTAAGAAGTAGTTGTATCGTTTGAGCGAGATTGTCACTTTTCATGATTTCAGTTGTCTCATGAATCCAACGTTGTTGTTTAAATGCCCACAGGTCAACTTGTTGTGGCTTTGCAGATGGTAAGGTACTGCTTGTTTGCTGCGTTATGGTTTTAGGAAAAGAGATGATGATCCAAGATTGTTGGTAAAAGAAAAATAGGGAGCCACAAAGCAAAAGTACGATGCTTAAGCTGTATACAATATATTTATTCATGCGTTAGCCTGGGTAGACAGGGGATAATTGCCTGAATGCAAGAGATGAGTGGGTTGATAAGATTTTTCCAATCATCTTTACTGCGCAGTCCAGCTTCAATGCAAAGCGCAGGTGCTTTAATACCCATGAGTGGGCGACATGGTATTGCAAAAACACCTTGCACAGCAAATGAACTATTAAGATTTTTTTGCTGCAAATGGTGTAAAAAAGTTTGGGCAATTTGTTGGGTTAGACCAAGATTGATCAGATGAGCTTGCGATACATGATAAAATTGTAGCGCATTGTACTTGTGCCATCGGTCAGTTTCTTGTTCAAGGTAATAAAAAATAGCAACATGTGCTGGAATGGTTGGTTGACCGTAAAAAGCTAAAGAAAGATAAAAATCGACATCCAGCCTATTTGCAAATGAGGCATTTTGCAGGGGTTGTAACGTTTCTCCTGGCATACGTGTTAAGACAACATGGATATCAGGCATTAAGCGTGTAATTTCTTCTTTGAGTTTTTGTGCACATTGAGCAGTAACTCCACGTTCAAACGTATCTTCAATTTCTCGTCCGGTATGTCCAGCGTCACCAATCGGGTCGATCATGATGGTGAGTGGTTGGATGGTGAGGGTGGTGAGTAGGAAGAGAAGTATACTTCGATACATTTTTCTACGAAAAACACTCAGTACGAGCGATAATTGAATATAGTTCTTTAACGACATGTAAGTTGCTCGGTAATGTACTGGCGCAGGAATGTGATGCGTTGTTCTTGTTTGGTATTATTAATTCCCATACCAATAGCTCTTGTTTGTCCAATGAAAATACACAATTTTTTGGCTCTGGTAATAGCAGTATATATTAAATTTCGTTGGAGCAACATAAAATGCTGCATGAAAATAGGAATGATAACTGCATCATATTCTGATCCTTGGCTTTTGTGAATGGTTACGGCGTAGGCCAAAACTAACTCATTAATTTCATCAAAGCCGTAGGGAACTGTTGTGCCATCAAACTCAACAAAAAGTTGTTGATCATCGTTGTCAATGTTTGCAATGATGCCCATGTCGCCATTAAAAACTTTTTTATCATAATTATTTTTAATCTGCATGACCCGGTCACCTTGACGGTAGATGTTGCCCATAAAGGTGTGTTGTGGCTTTGAGCCATTGTCGGGATTGAGTAATTGTTGAATGCTGTGATTGATTGCTTGTGTTCCCACAATGCCTTTGTTCATCGGAGTGAGTATGGTTACATCATTGATGTTGATATGGTGTTGTGGGATGGTTGTTTGTAAAATTTTTTGAATGAGCGCAAAGCATTGTTCTGGATTTTCTTCTTTGATAAAGTAAAAATCTTTTTTACATTCTGGAAGTGCTGTAGTTGGAAACTCGCCTTGGTTAATGCGGTGTGCGTTTTGGATGATCATGCTGTTTTGAGCTTGGCGAAAAATTTGGGTTAGTTTGGTACATGAAATCATGCTGGTGTTGATTAAATCTTTAAGGATATTTCCAGGGCCCACTGATGGCAGTTGGTCGACATCTCCGATCATGATGACATGGGTGTTAAGAGATACGGCCTTAAACACGGCATGCGCTAAAAAAATATCGATCATAGATGTTTCATCAAGAATTAAAAAATCTGTTTTGATACAGTTGTCTTCATTGTGCACAAATTTCATCGTTAAGGGATCAAATTCAAGAAGGCGATGTATGGTTGTTGCATGTCTTCTGGTGCCTTCCATCAGCCTTTTTGCTGCACGGCCGGTAGGTGCTGCAAGTTTGTAGGAAAGTTGGTATATTTCCAAAAGGTTGATCAGTGCTTTGACCAAAGTTGTTTTCCCCGTTCCTGGCCCACCGGTAATAATTGAAACTTTATGTTGAAATGACAACAAGATACCGGTTTGTTGATCTTCGTTGAGTTCTATGTCCATGTTTTTTTGGAGTGCTTGATACAGTTCGGGCGCAGTCAGGGTTTGTTTGAGCGGTGATTGTATCAATTGCAAAACTTTTTGAGCGACTGCTTTTTCTGAACCGTACAGGCTACTCAGGCCCACAAAATGTTGCTGCTGATAGGTGAGTAGTTTAATTTGGTCATTATGATACAACGCGGTAAGTGCTTGTTTGGTTTGTGATTGGTGCAGTTCCGGATCGATTTCAAGAAGTTGCAGTGCCGTTTGTTTAAGTTTTTCAACTTCTTGATATGCATGTCCATGGTTCATTTCTTGCTTCAGGCAAAACAAAATTCCTGCTTGAATGCGTTGCACCGATCCCGTTGCAAAGCCCATGTTTTGGGCAATTTTGTCGGCGATTTTAAATCCAATTCCCCAAATATCATCAGTTAAGCGATAGGGGTTTTGGGTTAGTTTTGCAATCGATTCATGGCCATATTTTTTATAAATTTTAGTTGCATAGCCTGTTGAAACACCCTTTTCTTGCAAGAACACCATAACTTTTGCTACGAATTTTTGATCTTGCCATGAGTCTTGGATAAGTTTAACTCGTTTGCGGCCTAGTCCTTCAACTTCATACAAACGCTCAGATTGTTCATCAATGACTTGCAACGTTTGTTCTTTAAAATGTTGCACGATTTTTTCTGCATAGACAGGGCCTATGCCTTTGATAAAACCAGAGCTTAAATATTTTTTGATACCAACAACTGAGGTTGGTAATTTTGTGGTGTATCCTGTTGCTTGCAGTTGTTTGCCGAATTTAGGATGAAAGCTCCAGCTGCCTTCGATATGAATTTCTTGGCCAGCTTGAATGTTGACAAAGCTACCAGTGACCGTAATTGGTTCATGTTTTTTTGAGTGAAGCATAAATACACAAAATCCTGTCTGAGTATTTTCAAACAGGATTCGGTCTATAGTTCCAGTTATTTGATCGTTGTTCATGTATGCTTAAGATTTTTTATAGTTTCAAGTGCGTTTGGAAGGCTTGATGCAAAATCACCAAGAAAATCTACAAGTTCTGCACTAAATTTGCAAAGGCCGGTAAAGTTATTGATGTCTCGTTTGAAAATTGTTTTTTCAGATTCGGTAGTATTTAAATGTGCCCATTTGAGCAAATAAGCATCGTTTGAACCGCGAAGAGCACATGATTCATCAATGATTTCAATCATGAGTTCTTTTGCTTCACGAGCATTTACTAAAAACTGTTCTACGATCGTTAGGAAGTCTGCTTGTGCTTGGATCATGATGATTGCCATCATTTCTTTTTGAGCAGCAGATAGTTCTTTATGCTCTTTTTGAAGCGTCATTTCAATCAGACTGAGTTCTTGCAGGCTGTATTGTTTGTTTCCTAACTGATAAACGTAAGGTTTTTTGTATTCCTCTGCTCCAGCATTTTTTTGTAAATATTCAAGAGCTTTATCATATGCTTCATGAATTGCACCATCAAGGAATTTACTGTTAACAATCAAGCAATCATTGTATTCGCCCGGATAGGCAGCAATGAGTTGATGAGTTGTTTTATGGTATTGTGGGCTTGATGCTTTGCCCAGCTCTGGAGAGTTAATGACTAGTTTAACGGGTAGATTGTGAGCATGTGCAAAGTTGAAATCTTTTTGATCGTGTGCTGGAACAGCCACATGTGCGTGGGTAATGCGTGCATCGTAGGCTTCTAAAATATAATCAGCAACAAAGATAGGCATTGGTTCTTGGGTGATTGGGTTTAGTGCAAAAAGTCCTGTTGCAATACCGATATTGTTTGGGTGTTCATAACGGCTGAGCATTGCTTGTTTATTGGTTGTAGCTATTAACTCTTGGATAGCTGCACGTGTACCAGTTGTTTCATATGAAGCAATGTCTGGATGGTTTGGGCTGATCACGATAAACGTTGCACCAAATAATGTTTCAGGCCGCTTCATGATGATGCGAAGTTTGGCTGCTGTAGGATTATGTTGAGCATCAACGATGGTCAGTGAGCACTGAGCTCCTTTCCAGAAAAGTTTTCCTGATACAAACTCTTTAATTTTTTGCCGAACTTTTAAAATATCAACGATTGCTTTGTTAAACAGACCAGCTTGGTCAGCTACTTTAAGCAGTTGGTTTGAAAGAACTATTTTTGGTGCATTTGGGTGTGTTGGTGATGCATAGCAAAGAGCTAGGCAGCAAGCAATTGTACGTTTCATCATAAATTTAAAATCCTTATATTAAAATTTAGAATCGAAGCTGATACCAACGGTGAAATCGTTACCGACTCCACGATTGAATACTGTACCATCAGCCCATAACGACAATGAGATATCACCATGTCGTCTGGTCTGAAAGGTTCTGTGAACCTTACCAAATAATTTTGCAGCGTATGAATGATCGTTAACTGATTTTGAGAGGTTTAAATGACTATGTTTAAATTGCTTTTTCTTGAGAATTTTTTCTCCTGATTGGTACCAGCCGCTGTATCCTAAGGTAAAGTTCCAGTCGTGATATGAACGTTGAAGATTTGAGACCGAAGTAAATATATGTCCAGGGAATATTGTTGTTGTTATGACCTGAGGATAAAACAGTGTGGTGATACGTTCTTGCAGGAAAGTAAGCTTTGCTTGTTGCTGTGCTGCGGTTGTTTCAGGAAGTGCAGCAAATTCTTCAGAAAAAACTGATGAGTTTACAGGAATGAAAAATCTTTGTTGTTCATGGGGTAAAAGAAATTCAAAAGTATATTGACCATTAAATTTCCAATGAGGGTTAATGTCCCAAAAAGCTAATAGTTTGAGCTCAAAGGCCATGTGCTTGTTGTATCCAAGAGGGCATTGTAAAAGAATGGATGATAACTGGTCAAGCGCTCCTAGGAAATAATCTTCCAAGATGGTTCGGCCGTTTGGTGTGAATCCTGGGTTTTCGATTGAAAAAATATCGCAAATTGGAAAGATTGGTTGTTTATCTTTGGGTTCAATGTAGGTACCGTACAGTCCACGCTTAAAGGCGTAATCCGTTGGAAGCAAAAGACCTCCGCCGATATCAACATGCCAATTGTTGCCTTCCCAAAATGTTTTGCATAGGAGGAGCTCAAGAGTTCCCAGTCCCAAAGCATCAAAGATAAGATGTTTTTTTGAAAAAGCATCTTCATCAAATTCAGCGCCTTCAAAGATTGACAGCTGTTTTTGAATGACATTTTTTTCTCTTGGCGTAAAATTCAAGTTACGTACCATCCAGAATATGGGTAGCTTTGCTTCAAAAGAAACTTCATGGTCAAATTTGTGAATATAATGTCCGATAATACCTATGCGGTGTTCTTCAAAGCGCGCGTCAGCCAAGGTTTTGGCAAATTTTCGGGTGTCAAAGTTTTTTGAAATGCTTGTTGGGAAAAGTGGCGACTCAGTTAGTTCATCAATCACGTTGAGCAGCGACTTGTTTTCAATGTTAAGGTATGATCCAATGCGCGTTCCATCACCTTTATCTAAGCTACGAAATTGTTTTTTACCCGTTTGGTTGTAAAACAGATGTGTGGTAAATTGGCGACCATCAATTGGTTGATAGCTTACGATTTGTATCGTTGGATAGTTGATCAAGTTTCTTGAAATAGGAATTGATGTTTTTTTGTACAGCGTTTCATTTAAAGCATTGGCTGCATTAGGGGCAAAGGCTGATAAGGCCAAAAGGAACGTTTGCGCTTCGCCTGGTGCACAGGATCGTATATGAGTTAGGTCCTGAGCTGAAATGTCAGTGACCATGCGATCAAAATCGTCAACATCCATGCTTTTAGTATTGGTTTCTGATTTTTCGGCTGTTAGATCAAATGTATCAAAATTAAAATCTTGCTCATTCAAAGCTACGCTGAAGCATGACGAGAGCGTTAATGTCAAAATACAAGTATAGGTTGAAATGGATTTAATGGATCCAATAAAATTGAATCTATTTTGATTAAATCTATTTGATTTGAAATTCATAAACACCATCATGTTATGCTATGTATTTATACTCTTTTTCATGGTTAACCTTACTACATTTTTTTGATTTAGGCAAAATGGGGTACTATATTTTGGACATAAGGGTATGCTATGGAGCAATAATTTTAAAAAAGGAAGTATCGTTATGTGTGATGAAAAAACAACTCAAAATACACGTCCTATGGTGTTTGTTGAGGGAAATGTTGGAGTTGGCAAATCGACCTTTTTGCATTTTTTAAATGAAAGAGTTAAAGAGCATGTTTTTTATGAACCAAACGAACTTTGGCAAGACGTTGGTGGACATAATTTACTGAAGCAGTTTTTTTTAGATCAGAAGCGTTGGGCGTATACGTTACAGTCATATGTTTTATTAACGCGCGTTGATCAGATGCTTTTAGCGGACATGGAGCTTTGTAAAAATGTATGCTTAGTGGAGCGATCAATTTATTCAGGCCGATATTGTTTTGCTCAGGTTGCTAAAGATATTGGTACGATGGATGGTCTTGAATGGTGTTTGTATAAAAAACTATGGGATCGTGAAATTGTAAGAATTCAAAGACCTCCTGCTGGATTTATATATTTAAGGTCGCCTGCAAAAGTATGTTATGATCGCATCATGAATCGGGGGCGACAGGAAGAAAATCCGATCACGATGGACTATCTTGAGCGCATTGAGCAAAAGCATGAAGATTGGTTTATCAAAAAAGAGGGGATTAGCGATGATATTGCAGTTGTTCCCACGTTGGTGCTCGATTTTTCTCCTGATTTATACAGCAATGCCGTCTTGGAGGCAGAAGACGTAAAAAAAGTGTTGGACTTTATTGCGCGCATTCATGGTAAGCCATTATGAGGAATTTTAGGGGCAATAAAGATGCTTAACAAATTTTTATACGTTAAAACCTTGATTTTTTAAAGATTCATGGAAATATTGATCTTACAATGTAAAACTGTGTAGCGTCATAAATACAAGTGATGTATAAAATTTTATAAGGGGTAAGGATCATGGATGCAAATATCAGTGCTTACGCACAAGCAGCCGTTTTGGTAGGGGCAGCTATTGCCATGGGTATTGGAACTGTTGGGCCAGCTATCGCGCAAGGAATGATTGGCGCAAAAGCATGTGACAATGTGGGTAAATATCCAGAAGCATATTCTAAGATTCGTATGACTATGATTATTTCTATGGCGCTTGTTGAAACATGTGCGCTGTATGTCCTGTTAATTTCATTTATTGTTATTGGTAAATTGCCTATTTAAGCCTGTAAGTTGTTGATAGTATATGAATTTGCCTGATGTTACATTATTTTTTCAAATGATTCATTTTGTAGTTGCCTATGCTATTTTACGGCGATTTATTTTTGCGCCTGCGCTGGTGATTATTGAAGCAGGGGAGCAAAGAGTGGATCAGTTGCAAAAAAGAGTTGATGGGGTCCGGCTTGATCATCAAGAGTTGCAGCAGCAACAACGACAACGATGGCGTTTTATTCAGCTTTCGCTGTGTGATATGATTCCTAAAATTAATGAAAAAATTTGCGTGAATGCTGCAAAGGTGTCCTCTCCTGTGCAACAAGTCGGGAGAGTGTTATCTGAAGAACAAAAACAAGCGATTAAGCAGATGTTGCATGATGAACTACTCGATGTTGGACGGTAACGATCATGGTTGATTTTATTTTTAATATTTTAAATTTGTTGGTTCGCGTTGGACTTGTCATATTTTTAATTCGAAAATATGTGGTGCACCGCATTAGGCAATCTATCACCCATGAAAAAGAAGTTGTAAATATACTTGATGAGCAATATGGAAATCTTAAGGATTCTTGCAATGCCGTTGAGAGTAATCTCAAAACTCAAGAGCAGCTTTATCATGAGCTACAAGCTAAGTTTGCATTGTGGGACAGAGCTGTTGCTGTAGAACTTGAACAACAAAAGCAGAAATGTGTTCTTCAAGAGAAAAAAATGCAGGCACAGATCGAAAAAAAACAGCAATACGTGCAGCATCGTTATATTATGGAAAAAGAGTTGCCTGGCTTACTCCACGATGTGCGGCAAACAGTTCGTCAGGAATTTCAACAAGATCAAACACTGGGTAAATCATACATAACCAAAGTGCTTCGTGCACTTCATGAGTAAGTAGTACCTATGAAATATTCACAATCACTTACGGCAAAAAAGTATGCCAAGGCATATGTTCAGCAGTATGGAGACAGCTTAACCGTTCAAGATGTTGAGCGCATGAAGTCAGTGATGCGTTTTTGTCGCGAGCATCATAATTTTATGTCACTGGTGAGTTTGCTCACAACAAGGCAAGTGCAACGCCATGAGTTGATTGATGATATGTTTGAACATTTTTCGTTGCCAGAGAATCTTAAAAAATTAGTTGATCTCTTGGTAACACGTAAAAAATTGCCGTTGTTTGCGGCTGTTTTACAAGATATCTGTTGTTTATTTTTAAATGCGCACAATTTGCTTGAAGTCACGATTTACACAGCAACAGAATTAACTCTTGAAGAGCAGCAACAGTTTGAGCAATTTTTTACCAAACTTTCAAAGAAAAAAATTATGAGTCAAGTGGTGATAGATGAAGCATTGATTGCTGGTGTACGAATGCAATCAGATATTTTATTGTGGGAACATTCAGTTGCCGCTCGCATTCGTTTGTTATCTGAGCAAGTAGATTTTAGAAATAAATCGGTTTTAAAACCAATTGATTAAGGAATATGATGAACACAAAAGATCTAGAATTAGTTTCCTTACTTCAAAAAGAGCTGCAAGATAAGCCTCATCATCAGCTTGATGAAATTGGTATTGTGGTCCAGGTTGGTGATGGTATTTGCAAGGTTTATGGTTTGATTGATGCTGTTTACGGAGAGCTCGTTACGTTTGAAGGGGGCAATAAAGGCATCATTTTAAATATGAGTGATGACTTTGTTTCTATTTTTGTGTTGTCACAATCCATTGCGGTAAGCGAGGGCGAAGTTGTCAAGCGAACAGGAGAGGCTTTAAAAATTCCTGTTGGTGAGGCGATGCTTGGTCGTGTGATAAGTGCACTTGGTCAGCCTATTGATGGTCTTGGTGAAATTGAAACCAAGCAGGAGCGTTTTGTTGAACAAGATTGTCCAACCATTGTAGAGCGAGCTCCTATTTCACAACCATTGCAAACAGGAATTCTTGCTATTGATGCATTAGTACCGATTGGAAAAGGGCAACGTGAGTTGATCGTTGGTAATCGCAATACCGGGAAAACGGCGCTTGCTGTTGATGTTATTTTAAATCAAAAAGATAAAAATGTTATTTGCGTGTACGTTTCAATTGGTCAACGTCAAGGGAATTTGGCTCGTTTGGTGAGCAAGCTTGAAGAGCATGGTGCGCTTGAGTACACCATAGTGCTGAGTGCCGATTCAAGTGAAGCGGTATTAAATCAATATCTTGCTCCGTACTCAGGAACAGCAATTGCAGAATATTTCATGTACCAAGGTAAAGACGTTTTGATTGTGTACGATGATTTAACCAATCATGCGGTTGCATATCGTGAAATGTCACTTTTGATGCGAAGAGCTCCGGGTCGAGAAGCGTATCCTGGTGACGTATTTTATTTGCATTCTCGCTTACTTGAACGTTCTGCTTGTTTAAAAGCTGGTGGTTCAATCACATCTCTTCCTATCATTCAAATTCAAGAAGATGATATCACGGCCTATATTCCAACAAATTTGATTTCAATTACAGATGGACAATGGTGCTTGGATGCGCAGCTGTTTAAGCAAGGTGTTCGTCCAGCGATCAGCGTTGAACTTTCGGTATCCCGTGTTGGTGGAGCAGCTCAAACACTGGCTGTTAAAAAAATGTCAAAAGCCTTGCGCTTAGAGTTAGCACAATACAATGAGCTTTTGAGTTTTGCACAGTTTGGTACTGAACTTGATGAAATTTCTCAAAAATATTTGAATCGTGGTGCTGTGGCGGTTGAGATTCTCAAGCAAGAACAATATTTGCACTATTCCTTTGTTGATGAAGCAATAATTTTGTTCATGCTGCGTCAAAATATGCTTGATGCTATACCCCTCAAAGATATTGCGGCATTTATTCAAAAATGTACGAGTTATGTTCAGTCGGTGTACGCTGATCTATACCAAGAGATCGCAACAACCAAGGATGTTTCAGACTCAGTTGCTGCTCGTTTAAAAGAAGCTACTGCAGAGTTTGCAATGCTTTTTAAGGCAGAGCAGTAAATATCATTAAATCTATTGGATTTAATATAATTAAATCTATTTGTGCAAATATGATTGAGTTGTTATACTAAAGTTGAATAAATTTAAATCTAAAATAAATTTATCTATCTATCAAAGTCTCGTAGGTGCCCGTAGCTCAGTTGGATAGAGCAACGGATTTCTAATCCGTAGGTCATTGGTTCGAATCCAATCGGGCACACCACAGTTGACTATCGAACGCGTCAACTATCAAATCAAATGGCTTTTGTACGTCGTAGAGCACTTTTTTCCCATCCAGCTTTAGGTTCTGAAGTAGGAACTTAAGCAATTGCCGTTTTTCATCAACTTCAGAACTTACAAACAAATCATGAGCTTGATTGGTGACTTCTAGAATATATTTTGCTGTGACATAATAATTATCCTCAGCATCTTGCAGCTGAGCTAGTCGATGGTTGATGTCATCTATTTGTGACCGAAAGCTTTGATAATATCGGTCATAATCATTTTCAGAAATTTTCATCTTGAGCTTATCAAAGTATAAATTATCTATCATGGTCGTTAGCGTTGTGTGTTCTTTGGTGAGTTCACTGTGATGCTTGTTGTGAAATGCAATTTTATTGTGATGAATTTCGCTCAGCGTTGAAATTAACTCTAGGCGAATGTTTTCAGGGATATGGAGTCTTTTCAGGAACTGCACAAATTGATCCGTTAGGTCTTCTTCTCGTATCCATGCAGCGTCATGCTTACCATTGTACTGTGTACAGTGATAGTAAATATGGCCTTTGTGCTTTTCTGGAGTGATAGCGAGTCCACAGGTAGCACATCGCAGTAGTCCTCTGTAGATATATGGCTTGCCAGCATATTTGAATTTTTTCTTTTGAAAGCCAGCTTTAATTCTTTGTACTTCGTCAAAAACAGTTTTGTTAATGATAGGTGGATAGCGGTGTGGATATGAGATGCCCTTACAAACCATTACCCCATGAAAAAAGGTATTGTTGAGCAGATAATCCAGAAATCCCTTAGACCATTTTAGACTAAATTCTTTGTTGATTTTTTCTCGGAGAGTATTCATTGAGTATGCACCGGTGCTATATAAATCAAAGGTCATTTTGACGATAGACGCTTCATGTTCAGACACGATGATATCGCATTTACCATCTTTATTTTCTTTGGGAATGTTTTTGTATCCAAAAGGAGCTTTGCCTGGCCAGATTCCTGAACGTAAGATTTGTTCTCGTGCTCGCTTAACGTTGTCTGAAATTGCATCTGAGTAATATTTTGCCAGACCTAAACTAATGCTGAATTGAAATTTTTCTGTAGCAGAGATGCGGCTTGTGATAATTTGTCCATCAGAAGCAAAGTGCAATTCGATTTTATCATTAAGTGCTCGATCATAGAGTGTTGAGATACGCTTGTCGAATGTGTTGCGAGATAGTCTATCAACTTTATCGCAGCACACAGCCACTTTTTCTTTCTGCGTAAGGATAAAATCAATGATGAGGTCAAATTCATTGCGCTGATCAGTGTAAGCACTTTCATCAAAGCTACAAGTTTTGATGATTTTAAAGCCTTTGTTGTGGGAGTATTTTTCAAGGCGTGCAATTTGAGCTGGTAGCGAATTTTGAGCTTCACGCTGTTCGATCGTGCTAACGCGGGCTATAAGAATGCAATTCATGAATGTTACTTTTCCAGTTGAAAAGAAGACAGTGTTGTTTGATTTACTTTGATTTGTTTTTGAATTGATTCAACTACGAGCTCTCTCATACTTTTGCCCAAGAAGGCAGCCATTGCTTTGAACTGTTTGTGTTCTTCTACCGATAGGTCAATAGTCATGCGTGATAAGTTTGGTTTGGGTTTCATGTAAGTCTCTTGAGTAGAGTTTTAATATGATAGATGTATATTAAATAGTATACAGAAATATTGAAATAAAGGCATTGAATAGGGATTAATGTGATTATATTTTTAACTGGTCCAAGTGGTTCTGGTAAAACTGATACCTCTTGGGAATTGCTAAAAAAATTCGATGATCTTACATTTTTGGATTGTGATTGGTTTGCATCAAAAATTCCATTTTCATGGGAAAAGTGTAAAGATGTTGAAATGGTTTATAAATCACTGGCAAAAATGATTCAATTTCATATGAGGGAATACCAAAAGAAGAATTTTGTGATAACGCTCACAAGTCAAATGGCTGCAACCTTTGAATCACAAAAATCTATCTTCGATTTTGCAAAAATGCCAATGTATGCATTTCGACTACGTTGTAGTAATGAAGTTTTGCAACAGCGTATTCATGATCGCAACCGTGTGCAGAAAGATCAAGAGCTTAAGGATGCATTGAAGCAACAACAGTTCTTTGATGAAACATTTCCAAACAATGATTTGTTTATAATGATTGATGTAACCAAGCTCAGCGAGCCAGAAGTTGTTGATGTGATTTACTCACACATTAAAGCATGAGTAAAATTGGCTTAAAATCGTTGCCATAAACGAAGAGTTTAGTTGGGTTGATGTTCTTTGATGCAGACAGTTTGTGCAGCGCAGGTTGCACTTTGTGTAAAATTCAAGGCCCGATTTTTTTAAGTTCGAGCCTTGGTTTTTAAATCATTTTAAAAGTAAGTTACCCTAAAATTTCACCATCTTTAACAAGTTGTTGATTTTTTTTGCCAACATAAAATGCAGCAGTAATCCAAACACCAATAATTCCAAGGCCAATGAGTGACCCAAAGAAAAATAGATTATGACTTGATGCTGCAGGATTACCAACAACATTTAAGCTGCTTGATATGCTTGCTCCACCCGCTTTTGCAGAACGACCGCCCAACATATCGATAATGCTTTTTACTTTAAATTTCGCATCTTTGCTGGTTGGAATATACATCATATCTTTAATTGGATTGTTTACTGAATATGACACTGCTTTAACAATGAGCATGACAGAAAAAGCTGCCCATACAAGAAGCGTTGGTGTTGCCATGCCACTGCTGTAATACAAATACAAACCAGTAAGCATGCATGCAAAACTGATAGGATAAATAAGCAAACAAATACGAATACCAAAACGTTTCATAAGAGCGCTCGTACCAAGCAAGGCAATGACAAAAGTTAAGACATTAACCGATGTGCCAAGCACGCCTTGAAACCACTCAAAATCAAGTCCAGCCATTTTTGCCTGCGATTTCATTTGATAATCAACAATTGATCCAGCAATTTCATAAAAGGTAGAAACGACTAAAATTCCCATAAAATATGGTTGTGTGACAAGCAACTTAAGGCCACTAAACATGCCATGCTTATCTTTTTTATCTTCCTTATCTGATTTCATATGTTCTGAAGGAATAACTGCAATAAGGTGTCGAATCGTAAAAAAGACTCCAACAAGAGCCATAACAGCTATACAGTATTTGACCCACATGCTAGCATTCAAAAATAAAAGCGATGATCCACTAATAGATCCAATTTGTCCAAGCGCTATGATAAAAGGGAAGGTTCGCTTTGCAGCTTCTGACATCGTTGAACTGATGGTAAATGACCAGAAGAAAGCAATAAATACTGAGCCTAAACTTTCAGTGATCCAGTATGCTGCGTATCCTGTATTTTTTAAAAGCTCTTTACCTACATAGGCTTCACCATACGTGGAAGAAACAAAAAGAATAGAGGCAATGACAGAAAAAGCGGCAATATAAAACAGGGACAAAATATAAAAAAGCTTATGTTTTTCAAACATATCAACTAATTTTGTATAAATCACGACCATAATGAGTACAAACCATGGTGATATCATTTTTGCATACGGCAAGGCCAAGCGACCGGCGTCTTCATCCCAACCAAGCGAGACGGGAAAACCAACTGATTTGTAGAAGAAAAGATCTTTGAGTAGCCTGAGAAGCCAATAGGCTCCAACCATGAAAAAGAAGGTGAGGCCTAAAAGACCATATTTTTTGAGTTCTTCCCGTTTGATATCGGGATAAAAGAATTGAACGAGACCTGTAACCATACAGATAGCCTTTCGTTAGGGCATTTTTTTGTTTTTAATATCAAAAAACAAGATACTCCTTTTGCCAATGAAGAGCAACTTTGGTCTGGGTTAACCTGACGAAGCCGTTTTTAGTCTGACAAAGCCAGGCAAAGATCCGAAATTGCTTACAGCTTGCAAGTAGAATATGATAGATATAAACAACAAGCTTTAAACATTGTGTGTATTTATAGGGGGAATTATGACCAACTCATCTAAAATTATGATTAATTCAATTATTGTTGGTGTTTTGTTTATCCTTGGCTTACAAGGTTGTGACCGCCCAAAAAGTTCTGGTTCAAGAAAATCAATTACTGAAGCAGTTCTTCAAGACCCAATGAGTCACGGGAATCGTCTAGTGCGATACTCTACGGTTTCTAATCGATTAGCATGCTTGAGTGATATGCAACTTAACGATTTGCTGAAAGGCGCAACGCAACTGTCTGTTGGTTACGGGGAAAATGTAACGCTGAGTGTTGATGGGGTACCAGTTTTTATTAAAAAGATTCCATTAACTGACCTTGAACTTAGACCAGAAAACATACGCTCAACTGCTAACATTTTCCATCTTCCAACTTTTTATCAGTATGGCATTGGTTCTGCAGGTTTTGGTGCATGGCGAGAGCTTGCAGCAAACGTTATGGCCACTAACTGGGTGCTCACAGGCCAGTGTGAAAATTTTCCGATTATGTATCATTTTCGAGTGCTTCCAGGTCTTATGCCAAAGGGTGATGAGATTGAGCAAGAGGAAGAGATTAAAGAAAGCGTTGAGTTTTGGGATAATGCACCAGCAGTAGGCAAACGTTTGCAAGCTATGGCAAATAGCAGCAACTTTCTTGTTATTTTCTTTGAAAGTATTCCAACGATGCTTGGAACTTGGTTGGATGAACAATTTACTAAAGGACCGGATGCTGTTGACGTAACAGCTTTGATGATTGAAAAAAATCTGGAAGCAACAACTAAATTTATGGTAGATCATGATATGTATCATTTTGATGCACACTTCAGCAATATCATGACTGATGGTTGCCGACTTTACTTTGCAGATATGGGTCTTGCTACATCTACGCTCTTTGATCTATCGCCAGAAGAAATTGCTTTCGTGCATCATCATAAAACATATGACCAATTTTATACCAGAGCAAATCTTGCTGGAGAATTGATACAAAGATTGACTAAATCACGTGAAGAGTTTAAAAGAATGATTGCTCAGTATGGTAGCGGCAAACAAGATATGATATTCTCGCCAACGGTTACAGCAATGCTTAAAAAATATGCACCAAGTGCCATGCTGCGGGATGATTTTTTTGGTCAGTTGCGTAAAGTTTCAAAATCTACACCGTATCCAGCGCAGGCCATTGAAGCATTGTATGCTGCACCGGTAGCTAAAAAAAGATAAACCAAGAATGACAAATAAATTTAATGCTTATTAAATTTAAAAGGATCACTCAATGATTAAACCAATTTCAAAACAAGTTCATTTTTTGGTTGTTTTTATTGAACAGAATTTATTTTTTCATTGATTGCATCGATTCGAAATTGAGCAAATTGCATAACGCTAGGATCATGAGGTGTATACGTTTGGGCTATGTCGGTAAACATGCTGAGTGCTTTGTCCAGATCTTGCTCAACACCTTTGCCATGCTCATAAGCATACGCTATCCAATATTTTGCCCATCCAACCACTGATTTGTCGGTAATGTTTTCATCGTTATCGACAATGATTTGAAACCATTCAAGAGAGAGGGTATCATCTTGTTCAAAGCATTTTCCTTCGCGATATGCGTCAGCTATTCGTGCTTGTGCCCATGCAACAACAACAGGGCTTGTTTCTTTAAAGTCAGCAAGAATTCTTAAATAATAATTCATAGCTTTTGTCCAATTTTTATCTGCAGCAAAACCCCAATAGAGTTCATCGCCTAAATATGATCGGACATTATTTATAAAATCGTTATCTTCTTCAAGGATATCTTTATAATTGTCATAAAGTTCATGAATATATTCATATGCTTTATTGAAATCTCTGTTGATACCGATACCTGAAAATGATGCTTTAGCAAGTTCATATATAACTTTAGCAAAAGTAGCACGGTCAGTTTCCTGTTTGTCTTTACATTTATTGTAAACGCACTGTAATGCCCCAACAGCAGTGTATGAACTACTATATTTATTTTTAGCGTTCAAATATAACATTGCCATGTCATAGTATTCTTTAATGTTGCTACAATCCGTTATGTCTTCTTCAGTTATTAGATAGAGGTATTTATCTATTTTTGTTGAAACTTCAAAACTTGCTAAAAGACTAGTTACTATAAAGCATAATTTTACTTTTTTTAACATTATTAAAATTCCTTATTTTGATCTTATTTCATCGATTTGTTTTTGAGCATATTCAACAGCTATAGGATCTTGAGATTTATAAGTATTTACTATGTCAGTAAAAATAGCTAAAGCTTGTTGAGTATTTTGCTCAACACCTCTGCCATGTTGGTAGGCATGTGCTTTCCAGTATTTTGCCCATGCAACTATTGATTTATCAGTAATATTTTTATTGTCATTTTCAATTTCTTGGAATAATGCAAGAGATTTGACATGATTTTGCTCAACGCCATCTCCTTCGCGGTAGGCATCAGCTATTCGTCCTTTTGTCCATGCAAGAATATTAGCATCAGTTTTTTCTGAATTAGCAAGAATTTCAAAATAATATGGAAGAGCTTTTGTCCAATTTTTTTCTTCGCAAAAACCCCAATAAGCACCATCACCAATGTGAAGTCGAGCGTCATTTTCTATATTATTTTTATCTTTGTTAGGCAGGCTTTGGGAATTTTTTAAAACTTCATGATAATATTCACATCCTTTGTGACGATCTTTAGTAATCCCTCTACCTCTCCAATATGCGTTACCCAGGGCATATACAGTTCTTGCAAAAGCTTCATTATCTCTATTTGGAGTTTCTTTTTTACATTTTTGTACAATGCTTTGTAGGATACCAACGCCGTTTTCTTCATTGCTATAATTATTTTTAGCATCTAGGAATAAACGTGCGCGTTCATATGATTTTTTAATATTGCTGCAATCAACATTTTCTTCTGCTATTGGTGATAGAATGTGAAAACTGGTTAAAAATATACCTATTGTTAGATAATTGGTTACTTTTTTTAACATTTTTAAAAATCCTTTATTGTAGGTGAAATATAGTGGATTGTTTTGTTGTATTTTAACATTCATTATGAAAAGGACAAGTATTGAGATTCTGTTTTAGTGGATGTAATTTGTAGAATTTTGTGGCGAAAAAGATAAACTGAGTTGATTATTTGTGAAAATATTATTTTTTGTTTTATCTAAGGAATTTGGTATGCGATTTGGATTATCAACGTTAACATCGTTTTTGCTGTGTTTATCCGTTCATAGTGTTGATACGAAAGAATTAATTATTTTTGATTTAGATGATCTTGTACAAAAACATGATGCAAGAATGACTTCTCCTGTCGATACGCTGAGCAGGCTTGCTGCTATGTATCCTAAAACTGTTGATGAAGTTAATAATTGGCTTGAAGCTGGAATGAAACTTGCGCAAATGGAAATTGATGCAATCATTTCAATACCTGCTGAAAGCCGCACTTTTGACAATACGGTTAGAGCCTTGGATGTTGCACGAAATAACGTTACGCGACTTCTCTGGACTTTTGGGATGTTGGGTTGTACCAGCCCAGACCAAGAACTGCTGGGTGCTGTACATAATGCAGCTACATGTTTACAACAATTTGCAGTAGGTCTTTATAGCAATCCTTTGTTGTATCAAGCGTTTTTGCAGTACTTGGATCTTAAAGATCAGCAAGAAATCTTGAATCCTGAAAACGTTTCTTTACTTGAAGATTTTATAACCATGTTTCATCAAGATGGCTGCGATTTACCATCAAATGTATTGTTTCAAGTAAATCAGCTGAAAGAAGAGTTGATGCAACTTGAAAATGATTTTGTCGTCAATATTGATTCTGATCCTATGAAAGTAGCTGTGTCACTGAGTGAATTAGACGGACTTAATAAAAAGCGCATTGAGACATTGCAAAAAGATGGTGAGTTTTATGTGCTGACTATTGATTATCCAACTTATTTCGAGGTTATGGAGCAATGTCATATATCAAATACACGCTATAAAGTATTTTTATCTTTTAAAAATTGTGCATACTCTGCTAACGATGTTCTTTTAAAAGAAATTCTTAAAAAACGCGATGAGCTTGCTAAATTGTTGGGGTATAAGAATTTTGCATCCTTTGATCTTGAAGATACCATGGTAAAAAACACAAAAAATGTTGAATCGTTTTTACATGATTTGATAAGCGCCACATTGCAAAAAGCAGAGCTTGAATTTGCAGAGCTCAAAAAAAACCTTCCTCAAGAAGTTGTCTGTAATGCTGATGGAACCTTAAATCAATGGGATTATTTGTATGTTGTTAACTCGTACAAAAAAAAGAATTTTGATATTGATGAAGCAAAGATTGCAGAGTACTTTCCGGTACAAAAAGTGATCGAAGGTGTCTTTACGATATATCAAGATTTTCTTGGACTTGTTTTTAAAGAAGTTAAACCTGAATGGTCATGGCATGAAGATGTACGGTTGATTGAAATATATCGTCAAGACTGCAAAGAATTTCTGGGCTATCTATTTTTAGATTTATATCCACGTCCCTATAAATCTAAACATATCGCATCTCATTATCCTCAGGTGCGTTCATTTAAACCTGAGGGAAAAAATATACCTACGGTAAGCGTCATCATTGCAAATCTTACCAAGCCTTCTGCTGATACTCCGGCTCTTTTAACCCATGATGATGTTGTAGTCTTTTTTCATGAGTTTGGACACGCTATGCATACCGTGCTGGCAAGAACTGAACATGCTCTTTTTGCGGGAACAAGTGTAAAAGCAGATTTTGTAGAGATGCCATCACAAATGTTTGAAGAATGGATGTTTGAGCCTAATATTTTGGCACTTATAAGTAGTCACTATCAAACAGGAGAGCCTTTGCCTGCTGAGTTAATTGCAAAAAAAATAGCCTTGAGAAAATTTGATGTAGGGTATTCCTCTTTAAGAACATGTGTGCTTTCATTGTTTGCTTTACAGTTGATGCAAGATTTAGATTCTTCATATGATCCAGCTACTCTGTGGCATAATTTACATGACCAATATTTTGCATCTTTGATAAGCTTTGAAGAGCAGAATCATTTTTATACTTCTTGGTGGCATTTAGCGCAGCCATATTTTTATGCATCAAAATTTTATGGTTATACTTGGGCCAAGATTTTATCCATGGATGTTTTTGCCAAAATTAAAGAGCAGGGCTTCGATGAAAAAAGTCGCCATCAAATTCAAAAAATTTTAGGTGCGGGTGGTAGCGTTGATCCAAATAAGCTTTTACATGATTTCTTAGGAAGAGAACCAAATCAAGATGCTTTTTTAGAAGCTTTTGGTTTAAAATAATTTGAATGAGTATTTATAGCGTAAATAAGGATCTTGTATGAAAAATTTAATTCACCGTATCCTTGCTTGGTATAAAAGGCCAAATAAAAATTATTTTGCAGATTTGCTTGAATCACTGCTGGTCATTATTCCAATAGTTTTTTTGATCAAAACATTTGTTTTTGGTTTGTATCAAGTGCCAACATGCTCTATGGAAACAACCATGCTGGTTGGTGAGCGGTTTTTTGCTGATAAACTGACGCCCTATTTTTCTGCCCCAAAGCGTGGTGAGATTATTTCTTTTAATACTCCTGAGCATAAATATTCGTCAAATCAATTTATCAATGTTTGTCAGCAGTATGCTGACTGGAATGTGGTTAATTGGACTAAGCGAGTGATTGGAGTTCCTGGTGATCATGTGCAAGGAAAGATTGAAGATGGCAGACCAGTAGTTTATCTCAATGGCAAAAAGCTCGATGAACCCTACCTTAACAAATATTCAATTATTTACGTTCCTATCAAAAAAGATGAGTTTACGTATCGCACGTATGATCAGGCAAAGTCACTTGATGGTCAACCATTTTATCAGTTTACACCGGCCGAGATTGCCCGTGGCAAAATGTATGCGCGCGAACAGAGTATTTTGTATTCAGGGACTCCTGCTCATGATGCTTGTGGGCGTGATGTTGATATGTATGATGTGCATTTGGGTGCTGATGAGTATTGGATGATGGGTGATAATCGACAAGGCAGCAAAGATTCTCGATTTGTTGGGCCTATCAACATGAAAAAGAATGTATGGCATGGCAGAATTATATTTCGAATCTGGTCCTTGGACAGCAATGAATCATGGTGGATTGTTGATTTGATAAAACATCCAGTTGATTTTTGGAACCGCGTTCGCTGGTCAAGATTCTTTCAGGTTTTGCATTAAGGATTATGTTGAATGTCAGTATTTAAATGGAATTTAGAAAGCATTATTAATCCTGAACTTGCTAAGAAATGCATTGAGTATCCAGAAAACTACTTGTTGAAAGTAGATACTATCAAGTTTCTTGGTCAGGGTTGGGATAACGTGGCTTTTTTAGTCAATGAAAAATATGTATTTCGCTTTCCTCGAAAGCAAGAAGCTGAGCAATTGTTACTTGACGAAAACAGCGTGCTTCCAAAACTTCACAGCATGGTTCCCTTGCCGATTCCAAAGCCGATTTATTTTGGCAAACCAACTGAAATGTATCCTTTTCACTTTCATGCATATGCAATGTTGGCAGGGACTCCGGCATATAAAGTTGATTTGCCTGATGATCAGTTAAGGGAGTGCCTTAAGTCTATTGCTTTGTTTTTGAAACAGTTACACACCATCAAATCTGTTAAAGCTCAAGCAATGGGTGCTCAGATTCAATTGTATGATAAAACTAATACTCAAGTTGTCGTTGAGTCTGTGCAAAAAAGAATGAAAATGATGCAACAAACAAACATCTTTGACTTTGATGAAAAATTTATTGATCAAATGATTGAGCGGGTCCAAAAAGTTTTCATTGATCATAGGGATGATGGTTTGGTGCATGGTGATTTAGATTATCGACATATGCTACTACAGGATAATAAGTTATCAGGCATTATTGATTGGGGTGATGTTGGGATTAATCATCCAGTGATCGATTTTGCGGTAGTCCATATAATGTTTCCCAAATCTATGCATTCAATTTTTTTTGAGATTTACGGCGTTATTAGTGAAGATGTTTGGGTTTATGCAAAATTTATTGCTTTGCAGCGCGCAATAACTTTGATGCTGTATGGGCATGACATTAAAGACATGAAAATGTTTGAAGTTGCAAAAAAGTCATATGAAAGATTGAAAGACTAACGGTTTAATCATGAGTAATCCAGATCACCCATAAAAGGGATCATTTCTTTCACCGGCATTCTTGCAAAAAGGGCAGCCACCTCGGCATTATCTTCACAAATTCCTCGGCAGAATTGTAACGCCTGAGCCCACATTTCATCTTCTTGAGCCCATGCTTGAATTTGAGCGTAAGAAATGTTGGCTTTAGTGCACATCATTGGTACAGAATAGGCGTCTTCCTCATGACAGGCTTTCATCAGCTTTTGAAATGTTTTCCTGCGTTTATTAAACTCTTTCATGTACCAACTCAGTCAACGAATTTAAAGATTCTTTGGCTGTTTTTATAAACTGCTTGTTCTCTCTTTTCTTGGTAATGGTTACTTTTGTATATTTACCATGAGTTGGTCGGCGGCCGCCATGGTAGTAACAGCGGCCGTTTTCAAGAGCAATGTGCTTACAAGGATGAATTCGAGCAGAGTTCTTTTTAGGAGCTGCTCCACATTTTGGTAGGTTCGAAAAATTCATCTTAAATCTCATGTCTTTCCTCTGTTTTTTCTTTTAACCCCGTATGAATTAATGAATTCAGTACTGTATCTCCCTCAGAGTGAACGTTATAGTTAACGTTAATAGTTTGACTCTTGCCACGATATTGTTGCAGCATATTCAGTGCTTGGTGCGATAAGCGTAGCATCGTCATTGCTGACCCCATGGTGTTATAATTGTCATGAGACATGGTTTTCATGCTTTTCATATGTAGTGCGACAATCTGTGATGCAAGAATGCTTTCAACGGTGTCTTTTGGATTGATGCCTCTGATCAAGTCAACTATAGCATTCAAATCTTTATCATCCCATGCATTTTCTTTGGGCCAATGATTGGAAGAATTGAACGACATGAGCATGGCTTGTTTGACCAACAATTGTGCAGCATCTGGGTTCTCGCAGTTGATTGCTTCCATGAGTAGTGAGATTTGGGTTGGTACAGTTATAGCTTTTGTTTTTCTTGCCATAGTTATCCTTTGTTTTCTATTTTTGAATTAATCCATGATCTGAGATCAAGTCCTTGTTCAATAGCTTCACCTATATCTTTGCCTATCGGAGTTGGGCAAGCTTGAGCCTGTTTATACAGCTTTTGCCATTTATTAAGCATCTTTAAACCAGCAGCTCCGTCTACATCGTGGCAAATCAGTAGAGTTTTCATATTTTTTGCTAGGCGATCAGTAACATTGTCTGGATTTTTAATGTTGCTACCAACCCCAACTGTACAAACAAGATCACGTGCAACAAAATCTATTGCATATGCATCAAGTTCTGACTCAACAACAATCATGGTATTTTGCTGCGCAAACCCGATTAGATTTAAACCATTCATGCTGCCTGATATGGCAACATACTTTGGATGTTTATCTCCTTCTTGATAATTAGAACGCCTTATTTTAATTCGCAGAACATTATTTGATTCTATTGTTGGGATGACTAATCCTTTGGGCAACCATAGTTTACGAGGCATTCCGTTTTCTTTGAGCTCTTCTGGTAGTCCCCAGTCAATTCTGGATAAAAATTCTTGTTGATATGACCAGCCAAGTTTATATCGTAGTACTGCATCAAGCGGCAATCCTCGTTTTGCAAGATAGTTTAATGCTGCATTATTGTGGAGTAAGTTTTCATGTGCGTGATGAACAAACTCAGTAGCCATTTCAATCCACTTTGCATTTGGCTTTTGAAGCGTTGCAGGTCTGTGGGCATATGACATGCTCCATGTTGATGGCTTTAAGAGCTCTGGAATCATTGCTCCCACGGCTTGAACGGCATCTTGAAAAGAAAGGTTTAAAAATTCTCGGGCAAAGTTAATGGCATTTCCAGACACTCCGCATTGACGACAACAATAAGAACCAAGACAGTTATTCATTTGTTTGAATGGTTGCATAAAAAAGCGATCTGTTCCTCCGCATGAAGGGCAAGCAGAATGATATTCTCCACCATTGGTGCTTGCTACTCGTTTTGGGCTAAGGCCTTTTTGATGAGCTAATTCAAGAATAGTCATAGTTTCCTTTCTTATATGTCCATGCGCACTTCATGATTTATTTGTTTGGCAAATGTTAAAAATAGTTATCCAATAAGGCTTGTCCAAGGTGTCCACCCTGTCCATGATGTTTTGGTTGCAAAAATTTTACCCTTCTTCTGGTCTTGCTTCACAGCACGCGAGGGTGTGCTAATTATCTTTGCGCTTACAATTACCTGGACTTCATGGACATCTTGGACACTTCTCATTCATACGCCCTTTTTACTCTTGATTATCTTGATTTGGTTCTTCGGGTAGGGTGGACGGAGTTTCTTTTTGGTTCTTACCAAAAATGTCCTCTGGATTTGTTTGGAAGGCTGCACTAAAATCTTCTTGAGCTTTCTGTAGCGAGCTAAATTGATATTGTCGTTGGCGTGATTCTTCAACGTTAGGACGTATATCTTTTTTTGACGGAAAAACTTTCTTGATAGTCTTTCCAAATAAGCTTTTTGACAGAGGAGTTTCCTTATTTTTTTCACACCAGATGACATAATCGTTATAAACGGAATCTTTGCCAACAGATCCTTGCCATAGGGGTGTTTCATTTTCTTTTAAATCACCAATCGAAAAGCCACCTGCTAGCAAAGCTTCATGAATATAGCGAAGAGCTGAGTCGGCGCTTCTTAGCTTTATCTCTAAAGCATTTGCGTTAGATGGTCTGATGCATGGATCAAATTTAGTTGAATCTTCATTTAAGAGATCGTCGTTTAGCAGGTCATGTAAAAGGGCTTCATAGCCACCCTGATTAAGTTCTTCATGTATTGCTTTGAAATAAGCACTATCTCCCTTGTGCTTTTCGCTAACTAGCAAGACAACAAAACGACGATCATCTGGATCTAGGTGAACTGGCCAATCTTCGTTACTGCTAAAGATAAAATGCTTGAAGTTTGGAACGGTGATTGCATCTCGACCTTTGCCTTCAATTAAACCTGTTTTGTCTGTGACCATAGATTTTATAGTACCAAGATCTTTTTTATGGCCTCCCCACAACGCTTCATTTGCACTTACTAATACAGCATTTCTTAGGTGTGCGTTAAAATTTGAAACGAGGCCTGACATGCTGCTGAGCATTGTATAGTGATGTCCCAATAGCTCGCCAAGTGCATCTACAAAGGTATTTTTTCCTACACCTTGTGATCCACATAAAATAATTGCTGTATGTACAAGATCTGGATGTTGAAAAACATATGCGGACCATTTACGCACATACATATACAATTCTTTGTCGTTATCACAAATGTTTTCTTCAACGTGCTTCCAGAATTTTGAGGAGTCACCTTTCATTGGTTTACGCTTAAATCCTCTCCACAGATTATAGCTATTACCTTTGTGTTCAGTTGTTGTTGGATCGAAGCTAATACCGCTTTCATATTGACGGCGGTTAGGGTGAATCAGCCAAACATCTGCTTTAGACCGTTCTCTATTGTCAAAGCAGATTATACGGTCATTTTGATGATAAATTTTGAAAGATTGTGGACTCTCTAAGTGAAATGGTTGTCCATCAATTGGATTTTTTATTTCTGTAAGGATGCAGGTACTTGGAGTTTTTACTACGGCATGTTTTTTATTTAGTTTCGCCGTTATCCATTGTTCAGCCCATAGTTGTTGTTGGTTTTCTATTAATTCTTTATATCGGTCTTGTAGGTCAGCGATTGGTGACCATGTTGTAGTTTCAGGAAACTGTTTTTGTTCTAGTCTTAAAAAGTATTTCCATTTAAGATCTTTGAATTGAGTTTTTGCTTTTTCTTGAATAAGTTCTTCTATGGCTTTATGCCACGTTATTTGGTTAGCTTTAATTTGTTGATGATCGGTCATTTTTCTTTGTTTAAAGGCTGGTTTTTTGATATCATGAGACATGACAATTCCTAAAAATTATTGGAAGCCATTTGCTGCAACACGAATGGCTTCGTTCTTTTTTAAACTATAAATTCATTGCACTATATTTTTCTCTGTGCGTTTTTTACGCTTTAACCGTTGGTCAATGGTTATCAGTAGCGAAACGAAGTTAGTCAGTTTTGTTAGATCACTGTGAGATAGAACAGATGCAGTAGATGTAACGGCATTTTGCAACTTCATATAAAATTCTCCCTAATAATTTATAAAGAGTTGCTTGATGCTAATTCCTGCGATTCTGTTTCTTGTGGATCAGCGTTCTGCTTATGTATATGTTGTTCCAGAAATTGCAGGACACTTGTTTTTGGATAAAGAATCTTACGTTTGAATTGTAAAAAATCAGGGCTTTTGCCATGAATGCGTGCCGAATAAGCTGCATCTATGCTTGTGTATAGCCCTAAATCGACGAGATGGTTAGACGTTAAAAATTCAGGGAATGAATCTAACTGTGAAAAGATTTGCTTGGACATTAGGATCTCCTTGGATCAAGAAGACTCCCGTTTGATATTGAAAAAGGCTTATGCTGTATGTACAATTTGTGGTTCTGTACATAAAACATAAAAAGCTTTAATATGAAAATACAGTGATATGGTCAATCCATATTAATTTTAGGAGGCCAATGAGCTCGAACTCTTTGGTCTCTGCTTTTTATCCATTATCTGACGGAAATCAGGTTATTAAATATTTTTATAAAACTTCCATTTCTTACTTTGCATAATTACTTCTTCTTTAGTACCTGATTGAATTAAATCGGACCAAATAAATTTTAATGAATCAGGTGTAACTTTTGATACTTTGGCTTGTTCGCTTGCTTCTGCTAAAGAGTAATTTAGCCGTGAACGAGTAACTGGTTTACCATTTCTGGTTACAAATATAAATTCTGAGTTTCCTCTCTGTTCAGTTGTCAAATCGATATATTCTTTGAGTTCTTGTATAAAGAGAGGATTATAGGGGACAAGGCATTCTTTAGCTATACCATTTTGTTTGGTTTGCTTAAGTCTGATACCGTTATTATCCCAATCTATTTGAGATATCGTTAAATTTAAAATTTCAGAAATTCTGGTAGGGCTTCCCATTAAACAACGCGCAATGATAGAGTCGCGTTGATTGATTCCATAAAGTACATCAATAAACATTCGCCACTCTGACAAATAAATCTTTTTTTGTTGGGGTTGATTGCCAGATGTAAAATCATTTTCTTTTGACAGGTCTAAAAGGGCTCTGTTAAACCATCCATAGCTGATACCATCCAAATAATAGATAAATGATGTATAGCAAGTAATCATTGTCTCTTTTTCTTCTTCTGATGTGTTGCTTAACGTTGTAATTTGCTTAATTACAGTGCGATGATTGATATGTCGTAGACCACCTATGGTAAATTCCTTGCCATCAGCAAACACAGCAGGCAATATTCCACACTGAAAAAAGAGTTCCATATGTTGAAAGTATTTTTGTTGTACAGATGGTTGTAGTTGTTTAAGCCATGAATATTCAGCCAACCTAATGGATGTATATTCAAGTTCTTCTTGAAACATGGATACATGATATTTAATATCATTGAGATTAGCGGTAAAGTTTTCAAGATCAGGGCTCATTAGGATATCAAAGAGGTCATCTTTACGAAATTCTTCATAGATGCTTTGCCCTTCGCTGATTTGTTGTTCAGTTAAAGGTAAAATCACAGCATCAGAATTTTCACTTTGTAATACATCAAGCTGTGCTGTAGTCATCAGCGTAAAGAGATTTTTTTTTGAATCCATTTTTTTAATCTTTTTTAGCCACCAGGTAACGTCTTGAGACGAGATTAGAATAGCATCACTTTTTAAATATACAATCAATTTATATACAGTTCTCAAAAAAAGTGTGAACGAGCTATGTGCGCATTTCTAAGAAACGGTGCACGTTGAATTTGTTATAGAAGATGAGGGCTGCGTTAATGTTTGAATGCTTAAAGTGGTACAAAGAGTTTGTACAGTGTTTAAACTTACTGTAAAATTGGCTGTACGGTTCCTGAATGAGTCAACCAGAGGACACCAGCTTTCGCTTTTAGCGGATTTTAGTACCACATCAAACACCGGTTTCAGCTCTACATCGATATTTCCGTCTTTGTAAATGCAGTTCGATGTCATCATATCAATCACTCGACGTTTTTTAGCCACATTTCCAGATTTAAACATCTGAGCCACATTATTGCAGAGTTCTATGATGAGACGTGCATTGTCCAAATAATGGACATCATCTTTTTGTGCTGCTGCCATTTTGATACCAAGCTCTTCTTTTTCCCGTGACCATTCCTTTGTTCTGGTTTTCCAGGTCATTTCATCAATGAGCCCATCAAGTTTATCAAGGTATGCCTGATCAATTCTGTTTTGTAGTCGTTTGATTTGCTGCACAAGTTGTTCTATCAGGTTGTTGTGATATTCAATTTTGTATTTCAAATTATCACGCAGATATCCCATGATGATTGCTTTGACTTCTTCATTGATCTGTATTTTTTCAAATAGTTGAGTAAAGAGGGTATCAATAGCTTCTTGCTTGATGTAATCTTGCGGGCACTTACCTTTTGATTTTGAGCAATGGTAGTAGATGTATTTTTCTTTCTTGACCTCTGCGGTAAATTTGCAGCCACATAGGCCGCATGAAATGAGGTTGGTAAATGGAAAGAGCCCTTTGCGTGATTTGCTTTTGTAAGGGTTGGTCAAAATGTTTTGAACGCGCTGGAACAGTTCTTTGCTAACGAGTGCTTCATGTTGAGCATTTTCATAGAGCTTACCCTTCCAAATGAATACTCCAGTCGGAAACGGATTTTTCAGGATAAATTCGAGGTTGCTGATGTGGAATTTTTTTCCATTTTTGTAGACCATACCATCATCAATCATTTTTTTGTGCAGCGTTGATAGTGAGTATGATCCGCTTGCATACAATTCAAACATTTTTACGAGATATGGCGCTGCTTGAGGATCTACCTTGATAATGCTCTTGCCAGCTTCTCGTACGTTTAAGTAAGAAAATGGAGCGCCTGAAGGATATAGGCCCTGCGCAGCCTTCTGATCCATGCCTTTAACAACTTCTTCAGATAAATTTTCTGAAAAGTTTTTTGCTATGAGTAACTTAAATCCTTGTTGTAGTCGATCATTTGCACGTGAGTTTTTGCTAATAATTTGATTTTCTTTGATGAGGTGAAGTTGTAGTTGTGTTATTTTTATAAGCTCTTCAATGACCGCAAAGTCAAAAAAATTTCTCGTGAGCCGGTCGGTCTGCTGTACCAGGATGTGCTGAATCTGATTGCTTTTCTTGAGCAGTGTAAGCATAGCATTGAATTGAGGCCGGCCAGTTTTTTTTGCAGTTTCAACGTCAGTAAATTCTTGGGTGACATTAAGATGATGCTTCGCTGCATATTCATGCAAAGCCTTGAGTTGTGCTGGAATTGAAAACCCTTCAGTCTCTTGGTCTTTGGAGGAAACGCGAGCGTAAATTATGGCATTGTTCATGATGATTCTTGTTCTTGCTGAGGTTGAGAAAATGTTTTTTGATTTGCTTTGATTTGTTTTTGAATTGATTCAACAAGCAGTTCTCTCATGCTTTTGCCTAAAAAGGCAGCCATTGCTTTGAACTGCTTGTGTTCTTCTTCTGATATATCGATGGTAATCCGTGATAATTTTTGATCTGGAGTCATAGTTTCAACATTCCCTGTTCAAGCATTAATGTAGTATTATATCTGTACTGACAGTATACCTGAAATACTGAAAACAAGGGAGTGATTTTAAATCAAGGGGTTGTCAGAGCAAAGCGATAAATTTCGATTTTAACAGAATGATAAAGCAATATTTTTGAATTACGCGAGAAAGTATTGTTTTGCCGATTTAAAAATTATTAATCTTGGGTTGGCCTAAAAAAATATGATTGATGATTTCTAATCAGAAATGTGTAAAAAATGAAAAAATTTACTTTGAATAAAAGCACAGTTGTGCTGCAAGCAGCATATGGCATCAATATTGCAAATGTTTTACAAGCAATTGCCCATGTGCTATGGGTATCAAACATTTTTAAGATTCATGCATGGTTTGGGCAATATGGTAATGACCCACATCCAGGCATGACCCAATTTAAATTCATGACGCATAGCACTCTTGCATGCATCTTAGTCATAGTTGCAGCAATATTTCTAAAATATGCATCATCATCTTGTAAAAATTTTGCCATTCCTATGGGCTTAATTTTGGGCGGATTTTTAATTGCCCCATTTAATTTTAATATTTGGATCTTTCATAAAGGAGCACTCGTCAATTTATTTCCATGGGTTGTTTTATCCGCACTATGGGCTGTTCTGTTCATTCAATCTTGGAAAAAAAATGGCTTTCATAAATTGTACGCTTTAATGTTAATCTTGCTAAGTGTCCCTGTAGGCTTGTTTATGATAAGTAGACCTTTCATGAACTATTTTCTCAGCCCTATTGCCCAAGAGCAAGCAACATACATTCAAACAACCTATCATGTTCCTGAAAATCAATTATCTCCACAACAACGAGTTGATTGGCAAGCAACTAAGCGAGATTATTTTAATCAAAAAAGAGGAAACAAAACACGACAAATTTGCGCCGTTTTTTCTATTCTAGCATTTGCAGCAATGATTTGGGCAGGATTAACTAGCAGTCCACTTTTAGCCACAGAATTAATTCTTTTAACACAGTTTATTAATGGAACTCCTGCTTCCAATGCTAGTCCGGTACATTCATATTTTGATCTTATCTTAATATTGCTCTGTGCTCTTGGCATTCTGTTTTGGGGTGCTTATCGCTGGAATTTGCGCCGTTGTGATAGTTTAAAAGCATGAATTACGGCCTAACCAAAATTCAGTTTTTTAAAGTAGCTCAACGATATTTTTCTAAAAACTCTTGATTTTACCCCCCCCCATGCCAAACTGAAAACATACGACAAACAATTGTCACAAAAATGTTTCTATTAAAAAAGGAGATCCAGTCTATGAAAGTTTCAAAATATATTATGCTGAGCATAGTTACATGCTTGTCTTTAGGCGGCGCTATGTCTGCAATGCTTACAAACAAAGAAATGTCAGCAGCTCAATTAAGCGAAGCAGTATCGTACTTGCAGGCTAAAAAATTAGCGAATGGAAAATATACAGTACCAAATCAAACTAAAAGCTACAGCTCAGCCCAATTGATAGATATGTATGAAGATATGAGCAGCATTGATATGAATCCTACTCTTCCACCTCGCACTGGTGAAGAAAACCTAAAATTAATCGCCCAAAAAGCCGCTCTTCCTGGCCATAAAAATATTCCAACAGGAAGATACACGACTTATGTTGTTGACAAAATCAGTAAGCAGCCTACTCCTTCAACGATAACTTCTCTTAAAAAAGAAATTGCGCAAACTCACAAAAATATGCTTAAACTTGTGGACCAAATTGCAGGAAACGATTTAACCCAAAAATCCCAGTTGTTGAATAATATTTTAATGCACGAACAACAAAGTGAAGCTTCACTGGAAGAGCATAAAGCACATCAACATAGAGGGATTGAAGAAAAAATCGGCCACAAAAATATTCCATCTAAATATTTACGTTCACAAGACAGCAGTCAATTTCCTGGTTGCCCTGCTTGCGGCTAATTTTTTAACTTTAATATTCGAAAGAGTTTTTATGAAAGTATCAAAATATGTAATGTTAAGCATGATTACATGCTTGTCTTTAGGCGGCGCTATCTCTGCAAAGCTTACAGACCAAGAAATGTCAGCAGTTCAATTAAGAGGAGCAGTATCAGGCTTAAACGCTAACAAATTACCGGATGGGAACTACACAATACCAAATCAAACTAAAAGCTACAGCTCAGCCCAATTGATAGATATGTATAAAGATAAAAGAATAGAGTGGCTGAAGGAGAAAGAAAATAGCATTGCAAAATTAGAAGCTAACATTAAACGTGCTCAACAAGGAAATATCGACGCTGTTCGTGCTGCTGTTTCTGTTAGAAATGGCCTAGAGCTAAAAAGTCACAAGCATGGCACCGAAGAATGGATACAAGCACAAATGTATTATTTTAACAGTGAAATACAAGATTTAAGCAAATTGCTTCAAAAAGAATTATCTTTAACTGGGCTTTGTGGTTAACAGTATAGCTCTGTAAATTCAATATTTTGTAAGCAACTATCCCTACAGCGATGTGGGGATATGCTTTCAGGAGTGTTTATGGAAATTGATAAGGAGATTGAATGAAAAATGTAAGACTATTTCAACAAAAAAATACATGGATTGTTTTATTGCTGGGCATTTTGCTTCCAGCAATATCGTTTTTTTTGGGCAAGCTTAATTGGGTTTTTGGTAACAATGGCAGTCTGCTTGGTAAAATCAGTTATGTTACAGCACTTTTTTTTACGATGACGGTTCTATCTGAATTTAAAAACAACAAAAATTATGCCAATATTGTTCGACTTTTTATAGTGCATTACCTTGCTATATTTTTTGTAACCATTGTAGCACCGCAGCTAACAGTTCTGTTTTTTAAGCTTCCAGCAGATTCAGAAATTCAAAATAATATGATTAGACATGGATATCATTTTTTAAAATATCCTAAGCTATGGCCACTCGCGTGTGTTGTTGGTTGGCTCATTGCTTTGGTCACTATTGGTTGGTTGGTCATTGTGACCTGGAAACAAGTAAAAATTTGGCCTTTGCTTGTTGGGCCGTATATATTCATTGTGCTTTGGGGTTTAATAAATCATAGTAGCAATGCATATTCTATAATTGCTCTTAATGCCAATGCTCTCTATAAAAATACTAAAATGTATGCCCTGTTGCCAAACTGAAATCATATGGTATTTTGTGTGTACTTGAAGTAGTGTTATATCATTTGATAGTCATCAAAAGAATAGCGCATTAAAGGACAACATGACCCAAAAGCAGTTAACAAAAATTTGTGAAATGCTTAAACTGGAAGTTCCAGTCAGTGAACCATCAAGAGTTTACGGTGGGCTTTTGCATCTCATGTGGCGTGTAAACACCAGCAAAGCTTCATATGCTATCAAACAAATCTCTTCTGAGATTAACATGAACAATGAAAACATCAGAAAAAATTATGAGTTAACTGAACAAATAGCGCTTCGTTTTTTTAAGCAAGACATTCCAGCGATAAGCGCCATAGAATATGATGACAAGCATTTGATTGAAATTGATCAAGCTTTTTTTCTGGTGTATCCATGGGTAGATGGCCAAATTGCGAATAAAAACACGATATCAGAACATCATGCCTTGATCATTGCTGGTATTCTTGCCAAGATGCACGCAATAAATTTACAAATGATTGGTCTTAAAGAAACTTACTTTGATGTTCATACAACAAATAGTCTCGTAGAATTAATTGACATGGCTCAAACATGCAATGTTTCTTTTGCTCACCGTTTACAGGCACACAAATTTGAAATAATGGAGATTAATAATACCTATCAAAAAGCAACCATTCTGTTGCAAAAAAATGCTGTTATAAGTCACGGTGATTTGGACCCCAAAAATGTTCTTTGGAATAATAAGGACCAACCTATTTTAATTGATTGGGAATCAGCGCGCAAGCTAAATCCTACCTATGACATCGTGAATGTAAGTTTGGACTGGAGTGGAATTACCTCAAATCATTTTGATCAAGAACTTTTTAGAAAAATGATGCATACTTACAAAACAACTGGCGGGATCATAGATAAAGATCTTTTGCAAGCATCCTTTTATGGCGTGATGGGAAATTGGATGCATTGGATGGTTTACAATATAAAGCGCGCTTGTTTATCTGAAGAATCAGAGGAAAAGAATGTAGCAGTAGAGCAAGTAAACCTAGCTCTATCAACAATCATAAGAATAAAAAATAATATGCATAATCTAATGGTGAGATCTTAAATGAAACATCTTTCAAATTATGGCATTGATGCTCCCTATGTAATTAAAAAATTAATAGCAACAGGCATTTTTGTATCCATTTTTTATTCTATTGTGTTTTACTTGTTGTACATTTATTACCCAAATTCTAATTTTCTTGTTGTAATATTTTGTACTATGTTTGCAACTCCAATTTCTATGTTTGCAACAGCTACATTAATGCTTTGGAGTAGTAAGTTTGGAAAATTGCGCCAAGCTGACCGACTACTCAATCAAATTCCATGGCGTGGCAATGAACATGTTTTAGATGTTGGTTGTGGTAGTGGATTATTGCTCAACAAAGCAGCAAAAAAATTAACCCTTGGAGGAGCTGCTGTAGGCATTGATATTTGGAGTAAAATTGATCTAAGTGATAACTCTGCTCAGGTAACCATTAATAATGCACGTATTGAAGGAGTTTTAGATCGTATCAAGATAGTTGATGGCGATGCTCGTGAACTGCCTTTTGCTGATGCATCATTTGATATTGTGGTTTCAAGCTTGGTTGTTCATAATCTTGCTCAAAAATATAATCGCGAAAGTGTAATGAATGAAATGATTCGTGTGTTAAAACCAGGCGGATACTTGCTCATTCAGGATATTTTTTACACTAAAGAGTATGCAATTTATTTGAAAACGAAGAATTTATCCAGCGTAATGATGTCAAGCCTGCAATGGTTAATTTTCCCGCCAGTGCGCATGGTTATAGCCAAAAAATAAAAAGCTCTTTTCATTTTTATTTCTTATAATGGTGTCGATATTGCGCGAATAGCCTGTTCTTGCATTACCGCATGAGAAGATCCATACACAATAAAAATGTTTTTGCCCTGCGCAATCAATTGTTGAATGTGATCGACAATGCATTGATCTCTGAGAATACTTGCTTGACGACAGACCTTGTTGATAATTGTTTTATCATCAACAGGATTTGTTGTGTTATAAAAAAACTGTTCATCGTTTGGATCAAAAGGTGTTTCAAACAATTTATCATGTATTGATTTCATATGACTTAATTCTGAAAAATCAAAGCGCGTTGAATACCCTTGATAAAAACGCTCAAAATCAAGATCACTGTCTACCGCTTTATATCGATTAAACTGAAGACATCTTTGAGCAAACATGCGATATGAAATTTCATCAGCGCTAAAAGCTTTTTGTAATTCAGTGTTTAATTCCTGTTCGTCTGGTTCTGGACAAAAACGTCGTATGCCTGCTTGATGCGCTAAAAAAGTAACAAGACCACCTTCTCCACCACCTTTTGTGATTGCTTCTTGTTTAGTAATTTGTACATTTCTGAGTGTACCTTCAATCAAAACAACAGCATCTTGCCCTTTGGTAAGCTGCAAAAATTCATCCCATAGCTTTTCCAATAGAGGATACTGCTCATTATTAGGATCGCAAGAATGATTTGCTCCAAAGTAAAATAGAACTTGATTCCCCTTGGTTAGCCTGTAAACATAGGGAACATCATGATCAATCTTAGCATATTCTTGATATGACATGATTTGATGTTGAACCATTGTTACGTTGACACCAAATATTAAAAAGAACCCGAACATTAAAAATGATTTTATATTTTCTTGATTCATAATTTTATTTCAATTTTGAACATTGCTTAGGAAAACGTTTTTGCCAAGGAACTATTTTTTGTTGTGATAAATAAAGTTGCATAGCTTTACTTTGTTGTTTTTGCTCAAAACGTCTTGAAAGTTGTACGCAACGATCATATCTGCGCATTAATGCTTTCGAATCTGCAATAACCATCATGTCATCATGCAAGCTAACCAAATAAGGATCTCTAGTCATAGATGGTTCCGTGCGGTCTATAAAACCAGTTAGTTGGCCAATGACGACTTTATGACCTTCTTCTAGGTCTGGCAAAAGATCTCCATAAAAATCTCGTCGGCGCTGTGCTTCTTTTTTGACCTGTAAACAATGATGTGGATACCATTGTGGTAAAATTTGACTCTCAGTTTCAAGTGTTAATGGTACATTTAAACCACCTAGCGATGACGACCTAAATTCGCTAATGCTATCATGCTCTTCCATCGCTGGAGGCGTTAACAAATCACACTCTTCATGATTAGCAATAGAGTCACTGATTGGCGTGCGCTGCAGTCTGCCTTGAAGAAATTGAAAGTGCTGTATGTGTTCATTTACCCCTTCTAGCTCACCACTTAAACTCTTTCCTGTGCAAAGAACATATTCGTTCATCAAGCCAGCTCGATAACTCAATGGTAAAGCTTGGCAATTTCTTTGTTCTTCTATTGTTTTTCTTTTAGCACAAGGTAATGATTGATATCTAACATCTGGACAGCAACTACCTAGTTTTTTTGACGCTGCTTCATTGTCATACCAACAATAACAATCTTTTTGAGGTGTTACTGGTGGTGATAAAATAGATGGCACACAAAGTGCTAAGAGTGCCGTTAGGCTTATGATTCCTACCACACAATTAGCTCGAGCATTATCTTGCTGTTTTTTGAAAGCTATTTTACGTTCATGTTCTTTTACAGCTGACAATGCGATAGCAAGAACTTTATCTGATTTAGAATCTTCTTCAGTCAGTGCATTTATTTGATGAGCAATGCTGCGTCCCAAAGCAATATTATCTTCATGGTTGGATTGTGACGCGACAATTACTTGAAACATAAAAAAAACAACTACTACTAAGATGGATGATTTTTGCATAATTTTATTGCCTTGCTCAATATAATTGATACTGTTTCACTCAATTGTAATCAAAACAGTACAAAGTTAAAGTATTATTTTGTTGTAATTTATCCAATTGACTCTAACTAAACCGCTCTTTTCATTCTGCAAAATATAAATTACATTGTTGATCAGTCAATCTATTACGTAGGTTTACCCTGGACATTTCGATAGGGGCAAAAATGAACTGGAAATATTACTGGCAAGTTAAAAAGCAGCACAAGCCTAAAAAGCTATGCTCTCAATTTGATTTAACTCATATTGACTCGTTTGATATGTTTCGACATCAAGAGCTTGTTCAGTTTGTTCGCGATAGCAAGGATCGCATTAGTTTGATCATTCCAGAATACAATCTTACAGCGTTTCTGCGCGACGATGATAGTTTGCTTGTAGAGTTTGATAAAGGTTCATATATCATTCCTGTAGAGGCAAAAAAGCCTAACTTTGGCGGGGTATATTATTTCTTTCATTGTCCACTGTGCAACAATCGGATGAGAAAGCTATATTGCCTTAAAGGGCAGTATCAGTGTAGAAAATGTGCGGGGTTAGGATATTGGACTCAGCGACTAAGGCCTTCCGAGAGACACGTTAGAAAGACCATTGCTATTAAAAATCAATTAGTATCTCGGTGTGGTTCTTTGCAAGAACGACCTTTGCGTATGCAATCGCATACATTTCAAAAACAACGTATCAAGTATGTTAAACATGATGAATCGTGGGATCGTGCATATATCAAAGAATTGACGCTTTGGTATGGGAATAAAATATATGAAGACGTAGATTTGTATTTTGCTCCATCAGATCTGATGGATGCTTATGTTGAGCGAGAGTAGTATTTTAGGTTGTTGTAGACTCATTGTTGTATTTTTGGATTAAATCCAATGGAATATCATCTACTGGATAATTCTCAAAAATGCATTCAGGCTCTATATTTGAAGCCTTGCTAAAATCTTTTTGAGCTTGTCGTAGTGTAGGAAAATTATAACAGCGTTGGCGAATGCCTTCAATGCATGGTCGAATATTTTCTACTGATATTATTAATACGCTGATAACTTTGCCAAATGATACCTTTGAGAAAGGCTCTTTATTTCTTGTCTTGCACCAAGCTACATAGTCTTTGTATACGACATCTTTGCTGGGTTGGCGATGCCAAGTTGTAGAGCTATTGTTATTGATTCTTCCAATAAAAAATCCACCATCCCTAAGAGCTTCGTAAATATATTTATGGGCTGAATATGGATCATTCTGTTGTAGTATTATGGAATAGATTTTTTGGTTCATAGCAAATCCTGACTTTTATGTTCTTGTTGAGCAAGTTCTCGCATCAGTTGTAGTTTGTTTTGTAATTCTTTTGTTTGCGCTTGCAGTGATTTAGGACCTAACTCTATTTCTTCTCTGATTTGTTTGTAAGCATTAGGGCTTGATGTTTTTGTCTTGATGTAATCTAGCGCCCAATCAACAAGAGGTTGATCTTGTTCGCTCCATGGATATTTGACCAACTTTAAATCGTATTGCAATTGTTCTGGTAGTTTTGAGATGATCCAAGATCGTAGATCAAGGCCTTGCGCAATCGCTTCGCCAATATCTTTACCTATGGTCGTTTGGCATTTTATTGCGTGTGAATATACTGCACACCATTTTTTCCATACATCGTTTCCTGCAGAATCTGCATCCGGACAAATTAATAATGTTTTATGTTTGGCAAGGTAATCTGTTACATCATCAGGCTCTTTAGTGCTGCCACCGATAGCGATAATCACAGCAAAATCGCCAATAACATGATGTAAGGCATACCCATCAAGTTCTGTCTCAACTACGATTAAAACAGAATGTTTTTTGTTGCCGATGATATTAAGCCCTTCAGCGCTTCCTGGTATTGCAACATATTTTGGAAGTGCGTCACTTTCATACCAATCTGTACGCCGTGTTTTGAGTCGAATTGTTTTGCCAAAATCTATGGTTGGTATGATTAACCCTTTTGGCAACCACAGTTTTTTGAATGCTCCATTATCTTTTGGTTCTTCTGGTAGGCCCCAATCAGTTCTAGCTAAATATTGATCTTGAGCTGACCAACCTAGTCGATAACGAATAACTGCTTCTAAAGGAAGACCTCGTGCTGCAAGATATGCTAAAACATCTTGGTTAAGTAATAAATTTGCATGTGCTTGATCAAGATATTGGGTTGTTTGTTCCTGCCATGTAGGAGAGAGTTTTATTAAAGGGATTGGTGTTGGTTTGTAGGGAGTTTTAAATAAAGAGTGCTTCATGGTGCTTTCTATGGTTATTCCAATCAGTTTTGTAGCATCTGAAAATGTATAGCCAAGATGGTCTATGGCAAATTGAATAGTGTCTCCACTGATTTCGCATCGACGGCAAAAATAAAAGCCAGTACAGTTTTTTTGTTGTTTGTTTGGCTGAATTATAAATCTGTCTGATCCTCTACAGGCTGGACATGGACTTTTATACTCATCTCCTTGTGTAGAAGCTGACCAGATTGGATTTAAGTTTGCTTGTTGCGCAAAATCTAACAGCGTCATAGTGTTCTTTCGTAAATTAATGAGCGTGGATATGGTGGATGTCGTGGATTTACCTGATGCTGTTGCATGAAAGTTGCAGCAACAATTAGTTGTCTATTTTTTGAGATAGACAAAATCAGATCCACGATCACCACCAATACCACCAAAAATTATTTTTTAGGTTTTTTAACACGCCATGTATGTGTGCCTTGATGCTTTTCGCATTGTTCTAAGCGAAATCCGCCTTCAATTCGATTTTTGTAGCGAGATAATTGCTTTGCTAGGCGACGTTGATTAACTATGCCTTTACTGTCTGCTGCCATTTCAATTATTATTTCTTGAAGTGTGCGATAAGCTTCAAGCTTTGATTCAGATTCTTCTAAGCTGGTGATGCTTTGTTCGGTTAGTTCTCGTGCTTTGATTGGTCGATCTTCAAATACGGTATACCATGCGGTAAAAAATTCAGTGAGTTGTTGTCTGACGGGATCAGATTCTTCTATTTCTTTGCGGCTTTCGCATGGATCAGTCATCTCAATCCATACAATGGCTGATCGAATCAAGTTACTCCAATCTTCAAACCTTCCAAATTGTTTGATATCTTGTGGTTCTTTTCCTGCAAAATGATATGCGCGTAAAATGGTTAATGCTGCTTTTACGAGTTTGCCACGATGTTGAGGTATGTATTCTCGTAAGTTTATTGCGAATTCTCGTTCTTCTGGGCGTTCAACCTCTGGATCCAGTTTGCATAGGACTGCTCTTGTTGAAATATCACCCATGAACACAAGATTGTTACCTGTGACTAAAAAAGTTACGTTGGTCAGTACGGTACGTGTCTCATTGCCACCAAGCAAACGGTCTTTGTATGTTTCTTGTGTTAAAATTGAGCAGAGAGCAGCACTTTTGAAGGGTTTCTCAATGTTGTCATAACATACAATTGCGTCCCCTTCGCTTAATACTGACATAATGCGTTTTTTTTCTTCGGTTTCGTTTTCAGCTTGAGCAATAACGCTATTTGATTTCCCAGTACTAATTAAAGCAACAATATCACTTAAAAGTGATTTGCCTGATGACATTTTTGGTGCAGTAAAGCCAAATAACGGCGCTGTAGAAATAGACTTTCTGATAAGGGCTGTAAGAATCGCGGCCACGGCAACTGATTTGCTAGCATCATCTTCAAAGGGAAAATCTTTTAAGACAAAGAGCAGTTCTTCTTTTGCATTTATAGCATCTATCTTTGTTGGTTCTTCTGGGATTTTTTCAAATATACAGTCACCAGGGAAAAGTAATAATCCTGATAAAGGATCATAGCCAGGTGTTTCCAGGATTGAGCCATCTTTTCGAAGAGTTGGAGCATTAATGATGCCAGTCAGAACAGGAAGGCTCCAATCTTGTTTAGAGATTAAATGTTTAGATATTTTTTCAGTACAATCAATGGTTTTTAGTCTTTTAGAGCGATCATCAAATATTACAAAGTTTCCGATTTGGGTTAAATAAAGTATCAGATATGTCTGATCAATATCTTTAATAATCATAGAGTTTGAAGCTCTTTTGATGGTGCTACTTTTACTTGCTGGCGAGCTAGGTGCTTGAACGACACGAACCAATTTACCAGATCGTTGATAGATGTGATTTTGTTCGTTGAGTAAAATTTTTTCTGCAGCAATTACGATTTCAGGGAGTTTTCCTGGTTCAATGTAAATAGTGTTATCAAATAGTTTTTTGCGTTTTAGATACTCGTTGTAAGATTTCCCTAGCCCAATTATTGAAATGCCAGTTGCTTGATCTACTGTTGTGATATCAAATGATGTTATCTCTTGCCATGACATGGCGCTATATCCAAGAGCAGCTTTTTGTGATTCGAGATCCTGTTCTTCTTTGGTTAATGCAGTCTGATCGTTAGCCCGAATAGCTTGATATGACTCAGCTTTAGCCTGTATTTCTTTTTGCTCTTTTACTACATTTTTGTTATCATTATCCATGACAATATCCTTTGTTTAGAGCCACTGACTACAATCAGTGGTTTTTTCTTTTTTTATCTTTTAATAATTTCGTGAAATCTTTCTTCAACAGCTTGTTCTAGGTACTCTGCTATTGGTTTATTGATGGGATAGTACACATTTAAGGCGCCAGAAGGATGGGTTCGTGTAGGAAAAGTTAATCGGACGCCTCCTTGGGGGCGAGTGTAAATGCCGATACCCCCTAAATAAAAATTGTTGTCATATACAAAGCTTGCAAAGCCTATCAAACCATCACTTGCGTTAATGGGTGCTACTTGAATGTCACTGACTTTTTGGTGCATACATAGATCCTTTTATTACATTTTTATTTTCATCAAGATCCATCAATGCCATAAAGAAACCTGCTAGTTGTTTTTGTTCGTCTAGCGTTAGTTCTTCTGTATCTCTCGGGGGGATACGAATGGACATAGTGATATTTTTCTTGATCTTCATTATCTCTATTATCTCACTGTCCATTAGGCCTAAGTTAGGTCTAACTTTAGTAGTGAATAAAAAGAGTGGATATGGCGATCAGGAGATGATTCGCGTAAAGAGTTTGATAGGTTATTTTTGGAAAGTATAAAAATCTGTAGCGTAATGGTAACGATTAGTTAAGATAGCGGGGATTGATGCGGACAGAGTCTGTGTCGTATAGGAGAAAATTTTTTAGGCCGCACTTCTCATGAATTTGGCTGTTAATTTGTTCGCAGGCATCAAACATAGCTTGTAAGATTTGGTCATTGGTTTGTTCTGGAGCTGTTCCAATAATGTCTTCAAATAGCTGTAAACATTTCCATGATTTTTTTCTTTTGTTCTTTTCTGGTGTGATTCTTGTCAGTATTTCTGATGGAAGCCCATAATGCCTACGCTTTTTTTTATCTTTTTCGAGTAATTTAAACTTACGAAAAGTTGCAGGAAGGTTAGCATGTAAAAACTTTCTTTTGCTAATGTCATAGCTCCAGTCCGTTATTTTTGGTTGTTCTGGGGCAGTTGTTGTGACATGACTTTCATTTTGAAGATACAAATAGATTTGTAGCATATAGTTTTTATATTCTTCGATGGTAGGAAATAACGGGGTAGGTATATTGAAATAAGCATATTGAGTTAAGGCATTATGTTCTTTTTGTAGTTGAACAATATCTTTACCATCTCGTTGCAATTCTTTGATTAAATTGTCATACGCTTCCCAGTTATATTGTTGGTAGAAAACCAATAATTGGTTGAGGCTATACCAAGTAGCTGTTTGTTTTTCTTGAGCGAGATACGCAACCCTCTCATTCCATGCATCAAATTTAGGAAATGCTTCAGCTCTATCGATCGATTTGTCATCATTAATTTGCTTAATCTTACCAAATGTTTGAGTGAAGGCACTATGATCAGAGATATCATCATTGACTAGGTCGTAGAGAGCATGTTCTAAGGAAATGATTAGTATGTGTAGCGTGGTTGTATTTTTCAGTTGGTCTTGGAAAGCATCAAGCGCTTGTAGTACCAATGGGTTGGTTACATTGTTGTTTGTAACATATTTGCGTATTGTTTTTTCATGAGACTTGAGTTCGTTGAGAGCATCGCGTTCAGCTTTTTGCACAATAGCGAATATTTTTTTGCCTTCTTTGGTGATTTTTTTTAAAGAGGCTTGAAGATCGGTATTTTGTAATAGCAGCTTGATGAATTGGTATAATAGAGGAAAAAATATTTTAGGGATATTGACTGAATTGGCACTGTCAAATATAGCTTTGAAGGAATTTAATTTACTATTCACGTTTAATACTTCTTTTGCGATACATCTTTATGATGATAAATTCACATAAATTATATCATCCTTACTGGGCAACTTGTAGAATTTTGTAACGAAATAAATAATTTGAACATTTGTCCATTGATTATGTCGTTTGTGTAAGATTGTTTTGTTCAGCGAGTAATAACTGTTTGATTGAAAACATCAAGCTGACATTATCGATAAAGTTGCAAAGATACTCCGACAGGGCACACCAGCTTTCGCCAAGGATTCAGCTGGCACGCCATAACAGAATGAAGAAGAGATTAATCGAAGAAGATAACTTGAAATACAAGGCGAAAGCTGCCCGCCGAAGTAAGCAAGCGACCGTGTCCGGCATAGCCTCGCGCGAAGCCTGGATAGCTTGACACGTAGGCTGGGCGATAAAGATAAAAAACAAATTAAATTCTTTCGCCAAGGCTTTGCTCCTTCGCTAAAGCTTCGGCGCACACGCACCTGGCACGATTTACCCGTCAACTTTCGCTAAAGCTCCAGTTGACATGCCATTACAGAAGGCATTAAAAAATGTTTTATGTCTACATCATTCAATCCATAAAATTTCCTGATCAAATTTACGTTGGCTGTACTCAAAATTTTGAGAAGCGACTATCAAATCACAATTGTGGGACTACGCCGCATACTGAAAAATATAAGCCATGGAAGTTGGTTACATATTCAGTGTTTGACGATAGGGAAATCGCTTATAAATTTGAAGAATATTTAAAGTCTGGCTCAGGTCGTGCATTTGCAAAAAAACGATTCTGGTAAAAGGGGTTTTTATGAAAGTCGAAATTTCATTGAAGTGGTCAAGTAAAAGTAGACACTTTTTTTGGGGCCGATGATTAATTTGCTAACTTTTCGTAATATCTATTTTCAAAATCATCTGGGGAAATGTATCCCAATGTTGAATGTAATCGTTTTTTGTTGTAAAAATCAATAAACAGTTGAATATCTTTTATTGCTTCCTTTCTGGTTGCATAAACATTCCCTTTAATCCATTCAGATTTAAGAGTTCCCCAAAAACGTTCTTTTACCGCGTTGTCAAGGCACTTTCCAGCTTCGTTTAAACTTACAGTGAATGAATATTTTTTGAGTCTTGCGCTATATTGTTTTCCTACATATTGAGATCCCCTATCAGAGTGATGAACAGTTTTTTCTGTGTTAAATCGTTTTGCAGAGGCCTTTTCTAGCGCATTTATCGGTAATTGCTCACGCATATTTTTATCCATTTCATATCCAATGATTTTACGTGAAAATAAATCCATTATGCCTGCCAAATACAATTTTCCTTCTTTTGTGGCAATCTCTGTAATATCACCACACCAAACTTCATTAGGTGCAGTCACCGTAAACTCTCGATTCAATATATTTTGTCCTTCAGCTTTTATTTTTGTAGTACCATAAAATCTTTTTTTTCGTCGTTGTTCTGATACAATGCCGTGTTTTTTCATAAATGTTTTTGTTGCATGACGCCCACCAGAAAATCCTTCATTTTTTAACTCTATTGACATGCGTCGAGAACCATAGCTATAGCGTGTTTTTTGAGCAATGACCTTCATCGTTACTATCTTTTTTAGATCTACTTTTTTAGGATTTCGTGCACTTGAAAGATGCTTATAAAAGGAAGATTTTTTAATCCCAAAAATATTGCACATAATACTTATTGGATAAGTGTTTTGATATGTTTTTATGAATGTATATTTTTCATTGTTGCTGTCGCGAAGAAGGCTGCAGCCTTTTTTAAGATTTCATTCTCCATGGTCAAGCGAGAAATTTGCTTTTTAAGCGCTTTATTTTCATCGGTGAGTTCGCAACCTACTTGCTTTTTTTGATGTGCTTTGTCTCCCGTTTTGAACTCCTGAACCCAGCGTAAAACATTGCGTTCATGAATCCCTAATTGCTGAGCTGCTGTTGCAATGGAATATCCCTGTTGTACAACTAATTTTGCTGTCTCTTCTTTAAATTCTTTTGTAAAGGTTTTTCGTACATTTTTTGCCATAGATTTGGTTCCTTGTATTTTTATGGGTTTTACCCATTTTATACTCGGCCCCATTTTTTGTGTCTACTTTTATTAAACCAGAACAGGCAACCTAAAGATTTTGTAGGACTACTAAAAATAATGATCCCTTTGATCAACTACAGCCCTCATCCTTTGGAGACGCAAAATATAATGTTTCAACATTATTTTATATCTTGCGATAGAGCAACTAAACAAATGCGTGAAATCGATCCAAAAAAACACAACATGACCGATGCCGATATCATAAAAGTAACAACACGCGTAGCGCGAGACATGATGAGAACATTCCTACTCATACTCAAGGGTACGCATCCTCAAGACCATAAAGAATTAAATTCACTAACCCGCTCACAACTATCAACAGTCAGACTCCATATTGGTTCTAGCGAAACACAAGAACCAAAAGATGACATACCAAGTCTATTAAAAAGACTGAGAAACCCAGATCCAACAACATTGGCTCTATTTAAACAGTTTAAACAAGAAAATCTTCTTGCCAGAACAGAATGCACACTACAAAGAAGATTCTTTTGTTTGTGGCAGCAAAAAGCAAATGAAACTCTCCTAGCCGCACGAGCAAAAGCAAAAAAAGCAAAAGAACTTGCCACGATAACAACTGTTCACACCTGTGAACCTGCTCCACGCTTGCTACAAACCTGGTCGCGATCTGAACATGCATAGACAGGTCGCAAACTAAAATTTTAAAAAAAATGACTGCACAAAAAGGCAGTCATTTTTTATTTTCCCACACAAAATGTTTGAAACACTTTGTCCAATGCCGCCTCACTAATCGAGCGCCCGGTCATTTCTGCCAGAAGCCCAAGAGCCTCTTTCAGTCGATATGACACAAGCTCATAATCAACCTGCTTTTTGTGCAACATGGAGGCTATTTCATATAAATCTTTTAAGAATTTTGTCAGCAGATCATACTGACGTTTATTAAGCAAACAACTGATAGAATCAGAACCCTTAAGTTGTTCTATTTTTTTAATGATCTCACGATAAAGATCATCGATTTTTTGATGATTTTTTGCCGAGACCGATATGGTCAGCCCATCAAATCGATTCAATGAATTCAAAAATATTTTTGATGTTGCCGTCACGCAGTCCATTTTATTGTGCACTAAAATTACTTTACTTGCATACTGATCCAAAATATTTTGATATGCAGTCAGAGTATCAGATTCAACAGGGCCTGAACTATCAATAACGAGCAAAATAATATCTGCGCCAATTGCTTCTTGAAATGATCGATCGATACCTTCTTGCTCAATCTGATCACTCGTTGTACGAATTCCAGCCGTATCAACAAACGTTAAATATTCACCTTCACGAAAAACACCTGCTTCAATGGTATCACGCGTTGTTCCTGCTATGGGCGTTACAATGGCCCTATTTTTTTCAAGCAAACAGTTAAAAAGTGATGATTTACCAGCATTCACCGAACCGATCAGCACGATGCGTACACCTTCTTTAATGTACTGTTGCTTAGGAAATGTTTTGAGTATTTTTTCTATTTTGGCCGTCAACCGATCCATCTTGGCAATAACATCTGCCGCAAATTCCATTTCTTCATCCAAGAATTCAAAACTTCCTTCACAATATGCCATCATTTCAACAACGGCAATTTCAATTTCGTGTACCCAGGATGACAAGCTACCCTGAAGCTGTTGCAAACTATATTTTAGCGAAGCAGATGTCTGAGCATGAATCAAATCATTCATAGCTTCAGCTTGTAAAAGATCCATTTTACCCAACATCACCGCACGCTGCGTAAACTCACCCTTACCCGCAAGCCGAGCTCCGCATTCAAGAAGGCGATCAATCACTGCTTCAATTAAAAATGGATTATTATGGCAAGTAATTTCGACAACATCTTGGCCGGTAAATGTTTTAGGAGCCCGCATGACCAAAAATAAAACTTGATCAATTTCTGATCCGTTACGATCAGTAACAAAACCATAATGAATCGTATGAGTTGCTGCCTCTGAAATTTTTTTACCAGAAGCTAAAGCAGATGCCTGATCTACAATCGAAAAAACATTTGAACCTGATAACCGCAACAAAGCTATAGCACCTGCTCCCTGAGGAGTACACAATGCAACAATGGTTTGGTCATGTTCTGCCAAACTACTAAAAATCTGAGCCATCTGAATTTGATTTATTTTGAGACGGTGCTACCGAACCATCTTCCCGCAAACGTGAACGAGGACGATAGTAACGAGGGCGTCTTTTTCGACGAAATTCATCCGACTTTGCCTCTTGTTCTGATCCATGAGCCTGAGGACTGCGCTCCATAGCAGATGACTGCTCAAGCGGTTGTCGTCTTGGCTGCATTGGTTGCTGAGATCTATCAGGCAACGGACGAGTATGCATTTTAGTTGGACTGTTTGAATGTACAGAATTTACTAAGGCAGGCTCACGAGGAGTAACCATCGGTTTTTTAGGAGCAACGATCGGTTTAATTTCTAAACCAAGATCTTTCAACTGCTGCTCGATCTGTTTTTTCATGCTTGGATTATTGAATAAATTTTCGTAAGAACCTTTTTCAAACATGCTTTCTTGATGATGCCTTGCGCTTGCAACTTCTTCTTTGAAAAACAAAGCAATTTTGGCTTTTTTTGCACCAAAACCTAAAAATCCTGCTTGAGCATCTTCAAGCAACTTCACAAAAAATTCTTGAGGCATATCAGCTTTTTTTAAAGCTTCTTCAATAGCCTTTGCAACGGTTGTACCTTGCGTAATAACAGATTTCATAAGATTCCTTATCCATCTAACCTGCTCCCCCACCATGCTATATAACTGTCTTTATTTACTTACAGAATACTCTAAACAGAGCAATAATTCCAATAGAACGAGATATATTTATAACTAAATTTTATTTGATGATGTATCCACAAAGGCTGTTGTTTTTATTTTTATCGCCCAGCCGTCGTATCTCGCTAACGCTCGTTTACTACCCAGGCTTCGTTAAAACTTCGCCGGACAAGTTGGCGGGCAGTCTTCGTTTTTATATCAAAGTTTAATTTTTCTATTTAAAGGCCTTGCCAGCCGTAGCCTTGGCGAAAGCTGGAGTGGGAAACGGGATTTGAACCCGCGACCTTTGCCTTGGCAAGGCAACGCTCTACCAGCTGAGCTATTCCCACTTAAAAGAGATCTCTAAAATTATACCCTGTTTGCTCAACATGTCAAACAGCTTTTCAATCCACATCGATATTTTAGATAAAATTGATCGAACAACAAGCTTCACTCCTGCGAGCGGCGATTTAAGTTGACGTTTGATGCTTAAAAAGCAATGTTTATCTACAAAACCAAATATCATCCGTAAAGCTTTTAAACCGGCAGAAAGGCTCACCATGTTTCACACTCTTTCAGGAGTTCTTACCCATCAACAAGACAACAAAATTGTCATAACTCATGGGGCCGTAGGTTTTGAAATTTTTTGTCCACAAGCAAAAAGTTTAGCGCTTCAACAAAATATCACATTATTTATATACATGCATTGGAACGCTGAGCAGGGACCATCTCTTTTTGGCTTTCAACAAGCAGTTGAAAAAGATCTTTTTTTAATGATCATTAGCTGTTCTGGTATCGGGCCAAAACTTGCATTAACTATTCTAGAATCAACGGCACCAAGCGATTTTTTACAAATCATTTGTGAAGAAAACATTAAAGCTCTCAGTTCCATCAAAGGCGTTGGTGCAAAAAAAGCAGAACAACTCATAGTTCAACTCAAAGATAAAGCTCACAAACTCATCAACGAGCATCCAATTGCTCAAAATAATACCGTCATTGGAGCCTGGGTTGATTTACAACAAACACTTAACTCTCTCAATTATAGTCCAACAGAAATCAAACAAACGACCGCAATACTCAAGCAGCAAACAGCAGGACAATCAGTTCCATTTGACCTACTACTGCGTAAAGCGCTTACATTGCTAGCAAAAAAATAAAATTATCCTATGCTAACAAACATACTATTTTACTATCGTTAGCCTCGCCATAGCTTGAAGAGCAAAGACGGGTTATTTCTCATAAAGGTTCAATATGTTGGCACTTAAAACAATTATTCATGCTATTGATGTTCCACTTGCATGTGTATTTCTTGGTTCAGGTATTCTTTTATCTATGCTCACTCATTTCCCTCAGTTTAGAAAAATACAAGATTTTTTTAAAATTTTGCATCTCAAAAAATCACAAGAATCAACCCAAAATACACTCAGTCCTATGCATGCCCTCTACACTGCAATGTCAACCAGTCTTGGCATGGGCAATATTATTTCACCAGCCATTGCAGTGGCAATTGGAGGACCTGGTGCACTATTTTGGATGGCGGTCTATGCATTATTTGGATCAGTTACCAAATTTACCGAAGTTGTATTTGCCGTAAAATATAAACGATATGCCAAAGATGGTAGCATCATTGGTGGACCAACCGGATACTTGTACCACATACATCCACTGCTTGCAAACTGGTACGGCGTCCTCACTATTTTCTTATTTTCTGCTTGGTCAGCACTCCAATCAAAAACCCTTGCAGCAACCTACGCCCACTACGGTGTGGCAGAATATGTGAGTGGTGCTATTTTAGCAATTTTTGTTTTTGGCATGCTCACCAGTGGTACCAAAACAATTGGTAATTTTGCCGCGACCATGGTGCCAATACTTTTTATTTTTTATTTATCAACAGCATTTCTTATTATTTTTGCCGATATTTCTGCGCTCAAAATGGCGCTTTCTGCAATATTTGCACATGCATTTGCACCTACTGCAGCTGTTGGCGGGTTTGCAGGAGCAAGCATGATGATTGGCCTGCGTCAAGGAATTTTTAAGGGGGCATTCACCACTGAAGCTGGCGTTGGAACTGCTGCAATTCCTCATTCATACTCATCAACCGATAATCCAATTCAACAAGGAATTCTGGGCATGTATTCTATTTTTATGAATACATTTTTATGTATGATTTCTGGCATCGTTGCAATTATTACAGGAGTTTGGACCCTTGGAAAAACATCAAACGATCTTGCATTTTTAGCATTTCAAAAGGCATTACCACAGTTTGGCGCAGTCGCATTGACCGGAACAGTTACCATGTGCATCATTGGCGCAACGCTGGGCAACAGCTTTAACGGTAGTAAATGTTTTGGATATTTCACCAGTAATCGATGGATGACCTTTTACTACCTATTTGTCAGCATTTTTATCTTCCTAGGTTCAATTGTTGATACACCAACGCTTTGGGATATTGCTGATTTAATCTTACCCTTGATTGTGATTCCAAATTTATTTGGACTGATTATTTTGACATTAAAAAACAGAAAAGAGTTAATTGCTTAAATCTGTTCATGCTGCAACAACACATCATCAACAGACACAACCTCGTCTGGTCGATGTGCCGCAAAGCCATACTCAATAATTTCATCCAAAAGTTCCATTGGGCGCATGCCAACTTCTGCAGCTTGATGAAATAAACAGGTTGCAGGAGTCAGGCCAGGAAGTGTGTTAAACTCAAGAATGATCACACGTTTCTGGCCGGTTGGTGATTGCTCAGCTGTCTGAAAAAAGCAATCAATGCGCGAATATCCCACGCAGCCAACTGCAACGTAGGCATCACGTACCGTTTTTTGAACCAACAAAATATCTTCTGGTGCAAGACGAGCAGGCGTTTGATTTTCACCTGCACCGGGTAAAAATTTTTCTTCAATTGAAAGAATACCGCCACGAGCTAAAGCTTCACTTGGTACCAAGGCTCTTGGGTTCTGGTTTCCAATCACACCAACTGTCAACTCCATTCCCATAATGCGCTCTTCAAGAAGCGCAAAATCTTTTTGCTCAAACAACTCAGAAAGCACTAACATAAGCTCTTGTTCATTTTTGGGCGCTGCAACGAGCACACTGCATCCATCATCATGTGGTTTTACAATGCATGTAAATTTAATCGACGTTAAAAATGCTTGAAGTGCATCTAAACTGTTGCTCAAAAAATCTTGCTTTGATAACAGAAATGATGTTGGCACATTAAAACCCTTAGAGGCCAAAAACTGTCCTGTTTTATATTTATCCATGCAAAGCGCACTTGCAAAAATAGACGGGCCATTGTAAGGGACCCCCATCATTTCAAGCGTGCCTTGAACCACTCCATTTTCACCCTGCCCACCATGCAAAGCAATAAAAACAAAATCAGCAATATTTTTCAAATCTGACCACTTGAGTGGAGTTGCTTGGTGTAAGCGCGATCTAATTTCAAATGTTGAGGTACAAACCAAAAGTTGTTGTGATATTTGATGAAGCTGCATATTGTTGTCCACAAATACGGGCACAACTTCATATTTTTCAGGCGACAGTTTAAAACAAACATTACGACCAGATTCAAGTGAAATTTCTTTTTCATTGGACGAGCCGCCCAAAAGAACAGCAACACGAATTTTTGGAGTCACACTTACCATTTTTGTCACACGCTCCATCTGATATTGTTTTAATTCTGTTTTAATCAAATGATTAATTAATTGACCATGCCCCATACCAACTTCTGCAGCTTGTCGAAATAAAAAAGATGATGGTCCCATGCCTGAAAGAGGATTGCTATCCAAAATTACCACTTCGCCCGTTGTTGTTAAAAACCCATCAATACGACCAATGTTGACAAACTCAAGTGCGCGCATCGTTGCAACACAAACATCTTTAATGCGTTGTAAATCAACGGCACTGCATGCAGGTGGAGTTCGTTTGTTGGCTGCGCCTGGCATATATTTATGATGATAATCAAATATTTCAACGCCATCTTTGAGCATGATTTCAGTTGGTGGCAACGCAGTAAACTCTCCAGTCACGTAGTCGGTAATCACGATGCAGTTAAATTCCATACCCACTATTTTTTCTTCAACCATCACATCTTGCCCAGCATCACCGCCAATAAAACATGATGTTTTAAGCACAGTCATTAACTTGTCAAGATCATGGGCTACAAAGACACCCAAGCTTGATCCTTCAGATTGAGGTTTGACTACCACGGGAAACTCAATGCCACATTCCTGCATACGCTGCTGCATGGCAACCTTATTTGCCTGTTGCACAATGTCTACAGTAACTGCAAACCCTTTTGGCGTTGCAATGCCATGCATACTTAAATATTGATTTTGTAAAACTTTATTCATGCCAAGAGCGCTACCAAAAACTTTAGTACCCAAATATGGTATTTTGAGTAGTTCAAGAATTGCCTGCAAGCGCCCATCTTCTGCGTATTTTCCATGCGTTGCAATGTACATAAAATCGATCATTGACGGCAAATCATCCCAAACAATTTTGGTTGCTTCACGCTCAAGCCGGTGCTCAAAATCAGCAATTTTGCCCCGATACAAAAACGACCATGGCAAAATAAACAAATCACCTTCTGGTGATTGAAATAAAGGAATAACTTGAAATAATTGCGTGTCTAAATGGTCACAAATCGTTCGACCGGAATTTAATGAAACTTCTCGTTCAATTGATTTTCCGCCCAGCAAAACCCCAACTTTTAACATACCACACCCACATCAAGCAAAATCTAACGTTACACATAAAAATCAGTGTAACAGTTTCATTTTTTTTAAAAAGATTTTACAAGACAAAATGCCTCAAAAACCTTTGTTCCAGTTCAAAGTTCAAGCTTTCGTTTCTTGACTTTTTAAGGAGGGAGGGGATAAAATGATTTTACATGTTTACAAAAAAGCATTTTTAGGAAGTTTTCATGAAAAATTTATTGTTATTTTCAATTGCAATGATTCTTTGTTTTGGAATGTCGCAAATTGCTACCGCAAGTGCCAAGACTAATTCAAGTGCCAAGGCTAATTACAGAAGCGTGCCTACTGAACAGTTGATAGAACTACTTGCTTTAAAACAAATTCACCTGGGTAACAGCAGCAAAATTGATTTGGAAAAAGCTTTTAAATACGGCGAATCTTTTTACGGCTCTTTTGCAAGGTGCCGTGCAATGATACAAGAAGACAACGAAAATTTAAGCAGACAAATAACAGCAATATCCCAAGAAATAGAACAACGCAAAGCACGCCAAGCAGAAGCTCAAGAATCACAGCCTCGCACAGAATAATTAAAATCGTAGCATCAAACTCATCGCTACCGTTTTTAAAAAATCATTTTTGAATATAACTTTCAAAGTCTGAGAAACAAAACTCAGGCTTTTGTTTCTCTATCATCTTTGTTCATAAGATCGCATTGCTTGAACAATTCTTGGCGATAGACCTGCTTCTTTGGCAAGCTTGCGGACAGTTAATTTATTATCATTTGTGATGGCAATGAGTAGTTCAGATAGCACAAAATCGCAATATCCTTCTTCGTGTTTTTCACGCTCCTGCAGGGGTCATTGATTTTTCAATGAGTTCAAATGTCCTCCTTTTTTTTATTTGGATAACGTACTCGCTTAGGTAAGTTTTCCTCTTCAAGATGTCGCCCTGTTAAATCATATGCGGCGTCAACCAAATCACCTAGTCTCTCGGTCATCCCAAGAACAAATAAAACTGAGGCGTAGCCTGCTATCGAGGTGGTTGAGTCACCTTTTTCAATTTTGCCAATGGTTGATCTGGATAAATTAGCGCGATCTGACATGAGTTTAATGGTAATTCGACGTCTACGCCTAGCGCTGTTAATATCTTGTCCTAGCTTGCGCAGTGCACGTATCACAGGAATTGGTAGATGGAGTGGCGGCTTCACTTAATGCCTCTTGCGTTAGTCGTTAAACATACATAACGACCATTATAAGCTGCATTAAACTGAAACGCAAGAGTATCTATACTTTGTTTAAATTTTATAAAACCTCAACCACTTATCTTCAAAATCATCTCGCCAAGCAATCCCATCTTTGCACGCAAAAACTCCACCTTCATTCAAAATTCAGGCCCTGATTCTTGACTTTTCAAGGGGGAGGGGTCAAGCTATATTTTGTATGTTTACACAAAGCATTTTCAGAGAGGTTTTTATGAAAAAATCATCTTTATTTTTTATTGCGATTTTAGGGTTACTGCAGATAACAAGAATATTTGCAAGCAGCACGAGCAATTCACGCATAGATGAAACAGATCCAAGACTACAGAGCATTGAGCATGCAATACGCGATTGTTATCAACAACTCCAACAATTAACATATGGAAACAATCCAATCATTTGCTGGTTAAACGATCATCGCGGTCTTCCTAAGAAAGTATCCAGAGAAGTATATTTAACCGCATTAAATAAAACCATTCAAGAATATACTGATCAACGAAAAAATATTTTGGATCAACAAAGAAAGAATTGGAAAGAAATGCTTCGTGATCTGGAAGCATAGCGCAAAGCAAAAACTCTCTCATTGAGGTAACAAATATTATGAAACATAAACACAATGCCCTTGTCTGGATCGATCTGGAAATGACCGGCCTTGATTATAAAAATGATGTTATCTTAGAAATTGCAGCCATTATTACGGATGCAAATCTCAACATCATTGCAAATGGTCCCAACTTAATCATTCATCAACCCGATGAAATACTGAGCAACATGAATCCATGGTGTATCGAAACGCACACTGCCTCAGGACTCATGCAAGCATCTAAAGATTCTACAATCACTACCGATCAGGCAGCCGAAGAAGTTCTTACATTTTTAGAAGAACATTGCGAAAAAAACAATGCACCGCTTTGTGGAAATTCAATATGGATGGACAAGTTATTTTTACAAAAAGAGATGCCACTCATCGTCGATTTTTTACATTACCGCGTTGTTGATGTTACGGCTTTTAAAATTATGATCGGCCAGTGGGCTGGCAAAGATATTGTCTTCAAGAAAAAAAATACTCATCGCGCACTTGACGATATCAAAGAATCTATTGCTGAACTCAAATTTTATCGCGAACATTTTATCACAATTCCTACTGAGCTGCCGGTACAAGAAATGTAGTAAAGTAACGCTAAGCGACGGGATCGATAGTAAAATAAATGCCCGACTTAAGCGGTAGTTGACGTACATATTTAAATATTTGTATCAGCTGTTGTCGTGACGATGATTTCAGAAATAATTCTTGTGAATATATTTTTTTGACCTTATGCACCAAGGATGCTGCGGGGCCCAAAACTTGGACCCGATAACCATATTTCTCAATAATTTTATTACAAACATCAGCAACCAGAAGTCCCTCCTTGAGAATCTGCTCCTGACTTTCTGCTTTAAACTCGATCTGAGCAATGTGCCCACATGGTGGATATATGGCATCTGCTCGACGCGCAATTTCATGTTCATAAAATTTTAGATATTTCGTTTCATCAATAAAGTCAAAAATTGCATGCGTATCAAACGCTTGCACCACAACCAAACTATCATTTGATTGGCGTCCTGCACGACCTGCCACCTGAATAAGTTGCTGCAGCGTAGTTTCAGCTGCATTGTACATAGGAAAATGAAGATTCAAATCTGCCCACAAAACTCCCACGAGCGTAACACCCGGGAAATGATACCCCTTGGTGATTGACTGAGTACCCACCAAAATGTCTATTTTTTTGTCATACATATCCTCAACAGTATGTGCCCAACTTTTTTTCTTTGAAGTGGTATCTAAATCAGCACGGGCAATGCGTGCATCTGGGAACAATTTCTGTAGCATTGCAACGACCTGTTGTGTTCCTATACCTTGCTTGAGAAATTCATCTCTTCCACCTTTACAGGTTGGACACTCTGATGGCAAAAATTCTTTATGACCACAGTAATGACAGATCAAAAAATTATCTTGATGTAAGGTTAAGCTGACAGAACATTGATGACATTCAAACACAAAACTACAGGGACACTGTACAAAAAAACTGTACCCACGTCTGTTCAAAAAAATAATGGTTTGCTCACCGCGCATCAACCGATCTTGCAACGCTAAATAAAGTTCGTTATGCAACCAACCATACTTTCTGCGTTCACCTTTTTTAAGCGATACCATGCGCACCCGAGGAAACGTTCCTGCAAATCGGCGCGTCATTGCGAGCAACTTCCATCCACGCGCTCCCACATTCCACAATGTTTGAATACTTGGCGTTGCTGATCCCAGAACAATGGGAATACCATGCAATGATGCTTTAAGTATCGCCATGTCACGCGTGTGCAACTTGGGATGTTTTTTTTCTTGATACCCATGATCATGTTCTTCATCAACAATGATCAAACCCAAATGTGCAACAGGCAACAATACTGGCAAATGTACCCCAATGATGATGACCGGTTTTTGTTCTAAAAGTAGCTGCCACAATAATCTTTTTTGTTTGGTCGTTGATGCACTATGAAATCCAATCACTGGAATCGTTGTAAAACTATCTGCAAATAATTTCTGAAATCGTAAGGCAAGTGTTACTTCAGGAAAAAGAAGCATCACGGCCTTGCCCTGCTCAAGTGCTTGCTCAGTTAATTTTTTATACACTTCTGTTTTACCAGAACCAGTTACACCATGCAGCACAAAAGTTTCATGCTTTTGCTCACGCACCGCCGGAACCATTGCTTCGTACACAGTTTTTTGCTCATCAGTAAAAACAACCGCATCAAGAAATTGCTGTTGATGCTCTTCTTGATGCTTTGGGGGTGCATACTCATGCTCCTGCTGCTCAGTCAAAAATAACTGTACACGTCGCAAAAAAACTAACTGATCTGTTTGGTAATAATCAGATATTTTTTGAATAAAGGACAAATAATGTGGGTCTTTAGGAAATGGAAAAATGGCATCAATCGGCTTGAGCTGAAAGTCGTAGATATCCGATGAGCGCGCGATAGACTCGACCACTGCCGGCACAATGCGTTTGCCCAAAGGCACTTGTACCAAAACACCGCGAGAAATATCCTGTTGCCACAGATCGGGAACTTGGTAGGTAAATGTTTTGGATGCGTACTGCAACAAGCGAACATGAATGTTCATGATTTTTTATTTTTCGTATCAATTTTCATAGTTTTAAAATACCATGAATTTGATAACAAAACAAAAAAGTCACCTTGAACTCAAATTCAAAATGACTTTCTAAAAAATACTTATTGCAATTACCATCGTTTACTGCGTTCTATTTCATTGCTCTCTTCAAGAGCTGCAGCTTGTCGCGATTGTGCCCATGCCTGTTGCTGCATAGCATATGCTTGAGCCTGTGCTGCATCAGCTTGCGCTTTTGCTGCACGCGCCTGAGCTTCTGCTGCCGCCGCAAGTCGTTGTTGCTGCAAATAATTTTCGTATGCTTGACGCTCTATAGCTTGCTGCTCTGACTGCATAAGCAGCGTCCGAACATTGTCGAGCATATCAAGACAAATCTGTTCACACGAAACATAGGTCATCATTTTATTAATTCGTGCAATATCGTTGCCCAATTGATCAACAACATACATCACCGGATAGGACGACTCTTTACCACAAATAACTCGAGCGGCTTTAACCAAAGCATCTTCACTAATATTTGGAACAAAACAGTTGGTATATTTCAACACAATTAAAAGCAAATCTACTTTTGGTATAAAATCATCAAGCGCACGTCCAGCTTTAGTCAACGTCATTTCATAAGACTGACCCCTAGGACTCTCGGTTAAACATGCTTGCGTAGTCAAGTCTTTTTGTAAACAACGTACAACAGGCATAATTTCCTGTAGTTCTTTTTTTAAAGAACCAATATTTTTTAATGTCTCATAAAATCTTGATGGATATTGAAGCAAATCAAGAATATAATCAACCCTTACACCGTAAGTATCCAAAATCCCTTGAGCTTCTCGCGCTGTTAAAAGCAAAAAAGCTACTTTCATTTGCACCATAAGATGTCGCACCTGAGCACACGTATCCTGCATTTGACTCGTTCGATTCCACGGATACCAATAACGAGCTTCAAGGTCATTGCGCATCCTCAAAAGCTCATTTTGCATACTCACCATGTCTATCCTTAATGTACCGGTATTTTTAACCGTCAAACGCGAATTCATATCTTTAATGCCTGAATGAGCACACAAACTCAAAGCTTGTTCAACTTGCCCGCGATAAGTATTCACCATGTTTTGAGCACGCGTAATTTTAGAGGCGTTGCTTTCACGACAAGACATGTAGGCAACAGCTCCAACTGCAGCAAGAACAGCTCCTGCAAGCATTGGTTCATTGTTATTGGCCTTAACAGGAACACCAACACAAACCACCAACGCACACATCATAATTTTTTGAAATATATTCATTTTTTAATCTTTCTTTATCTTGGATAACTTGTCTGAATCGGCATACCTCGATACAAGGGATGGAAAATCGCCGCATTTCTTAACCGAATAAGCTCTATTTTGAACACATAATTGGTCAATTTTAAATCAACCCAATCTGCATGTAGACGATCTTCATAACTACTGATTTCCCCAAGCAGCCGCTCCATTCTAGAAACAAGAATCTTAAGACCCTTTCGGCCTGACTGCTCAATTCCCTTACCAGGTAAACACGGCAAAATATCTTGACCTTTATCGACCAGATCAAACAGATCACCCCACTCAGCTCGAATAGCCGCGTGACGTCCTACCACTTCCAACTGAAGACGGTATTTTTTTAAAAATTTATGTAGCTGACTGAGCGAATCAACTAAAGATTGCTCTAGATCAATATTTTCGTTGTTTTTTCGCTGATATTTCATAATTTTTTTGAGAACTGCAACATCACGATTTAACTGCTTTAAATAGTCCAGATGTACAGTTTTTTGACCACCTGATTTTAAATCAACGCTGTAAGGCTGCAGGGACGCCTTATGAGCTACTTTAAAAAGCTCTTGCAAAGCAGCTTTATCTAAAGTTCGATCTAAAATTTGATCTAAAGTTTTGTTCTGTTTTTGCAGGTCAGCAAAAGACTCAATAGTTGTATGGTGAAATGATTGAATATCATCTGTTGATCGAGCGAAAGCGAGAATGGCGCTTAAAGAAAAAAGCATAGAAAAGAAAAACATTTTGACACTATTTTTTAGTTTCATAAAACCCCTAACGTGACCGAGGATCAAATTCTTATTTTGTATTCCATCTCAAGTAGATTTAATACCATTTAAATCCATCATGCCCCTTTTATAAGGGTACCAAAATATAGATTTTTTGCAATGAGACAGCTATTTTCAAATAACCCTTGAAAGCAGCTTCCTAAAAGAATTATCCTGCTAGCAGTGAGTTTATTTTATAGAGGGAGAAAAGCAGATGAACAAGTTTCTAAGATATCTTATTTTTTTAGTTGGTTTTGCCCTACAAAGCCAAATTCATGCCAGTGATTTTTTCTGGAAAGAAGAACAGACACAAAATGGCGCAGTAAAACAAACACGAGATGGCATGCATTTTACTATCGATAAACTTTACACTACCCCTCCAGAGCAAATGCCCCTTGATCTTATTTTAACCAGCTCAGATCCCGATAAAAAGAACTCAACAGTAAAAATGGCCCTGATTACTCAAGATCCAACAACAGGCCAATTTGCAGTACAGTACTACGCAATTGAAAGCTTGCCAAAGCAATCATTCCCATCACTGCTTGAAGCGCAAGAGTTTGCAGTCCTATGCCTCGATCCAAGCACCCCGCTACCAGCAGAAGAACAACAACAATTTATTGCTCCAACAGTAGCACCCCAAAGGAAGACGGCAACTTCCAATCGCAATAAAAATCCACGTGCATGGCGCAGAGCCCATTTATACAGATAACTGCCCAGTGCAAACTACGATTTATACATAATCGCTTCTTGGATATGATTGCTTTTAATATCAACAGACCCCGCAAGGTCAGCTATCGTACGAGCCAACTTCAAGATTTTATGATAACTGCGCATACTTAGATTCAACTTTGCAAAGGCTTTTTGCAAAATCAGCTGAGTGTCAGCATCAACCTTACAAAACATTTCTATGTCTTGCGCTGACATCATAGCGTTGGTTTTAGAACTCGTACCAAAACGTTGTTTTTGCATTTCAAGCGCTTGACTAACACCAGCACGAAGCACCTGCGAAGTTACCTGGTCAGGAGTTTTTTGTCCGGTTGCATCTTCATAGCTCACTGCCTGCACTGAAACACGAATATCAATACGATCAAGCAATGGACCCGATAGCTTTGTTTGATATTTTTGAATTTGCAACTGCGAGCAGATACAAGTTTTGGTGCTATCTCCAAAATATCCACACGGACATGGATTGAGCGCCGCAACCAGCAAAAATGATGCTGGATACTGTATCGATTGCTGCACCCGTGAAATATCTGCAACTCTGCTTTCAAGCGGCTGTCGAAGCGCCTCAAGCACATCACGTTTAAATTCAGTAAGTTCATCTAAAAACAAAATGCCATGATGCGACAAACTGGCTTCGCCCGGTTTAGGAAATGTTCCTCCACCAATAAGCGCTGCAGCAGAAACTGAATGATGCGGGCTGCGAAACGGTCGATTAACAATAAGCGATGCACCTGCAAGCTTGCCACTAATTGAATAAATTTTAGTCGTATCAATAATTTCATCAAATGTCATGTCGGGCATGATGGTCAAAAGTCGCTTTGCAAGCATCGTTTTTCCAGAACCTGGAGGACCAGAAAACAAGATGTTATGTCGCCCAGCTGCCGCTATTTGAAGAGCGCGTTTAGCCCAAGCCTGACCCTTAACGTCAGCAAAATCGATTTGATCTGATGGCTTTTGTGTTGCGATGTAAGTAGAAACATTGGTCCTGGTTGGCGCAAGATCTGATTCTTGGCGCAAAAAATGTACCAATTCAACCAAACTGTCTATGCCATAAACATCAATATCGCCAATAAGACCTGCTTCGCAAGCGTTATCACGGAGTAAAATAATTCGTTTTTTACCCATTTTTTGAGCATCACAAGCAATTGCAAGTGCACCCTGAATTGGCTTAATCATTCCATCAAGCGACAACTCACCAATGATAACCGTTTCATTTAAAAACTCAGGGTCCACCTGAATCATTTTACTTGCGAGCAAAATACCCAGCGCAATGGGAAGATCAAAAAGAGTTCCCTCTTTTTTGATGTGCGCAGGAGCAAGATTAACAGTTATTCTCTTTTCAGGAATTTTAAAACCAGAATTTTTGACCGCGGTTACAATGCGGTGACGACTTTCTTTGATGGCTACATCAGGCAGTCCAACGATAAAAAAGTTAATCAGGCCAAATGCAATGTCAACCTCAACATCAACCTGATGGGCACGTATTCCAATGGTCGTAGCAGAAAAAATTTTTGTATGCATAAAAGGATCTATTTTTTTGAATTTTGTGTAAACTACCAACATATGCATCCAGTACTACACATTAACGTACCATACCAGAATTTACACAATTAGAAAAGTTGTATCTTGTAAATAAACAATATGTTGTACAAGTAGATTCAAAAAAATTGAATCCAAATCGATCAAGCGCAACGACGAACAAAGGATGAAGACAATGAATAAAATTTTATGTACGCTCGCACTTCTCACCTGTTACTTTCCCAATAATTATCCAATATTAGTTGTTGGCGATCCCAACGCGGCAACCGGCACCACATTCAGCTTTAACGTTGGTTTCACCCACTTTGATGACAAGTCTGAAAGCTCACCTGCTCGTTGGTGGACTGCAACCAATGATCCCAATATTGGTACTATGCCTGATGACACTCAAAAATATGGCTTATCAATCATTGTTCAAGCTGCATCATACATCAATCCATCACAATCAATTGTTGCCATCCCTATGGTTAACCAAGAAGATGCCACGGTGTTTTCTGTCAGTGGATCTTCTGTCGTAAGTAGCTTAGTCCCCAATCCGTTATGGGGAGGTATATTTTCCAACTTTGATGTGAGCAATCATAAGCCATTTTTTACGCTTGCAACAACACCAAATTTACTGTACTCCGTCAACAACATTGTCCATCATGAAGCACCAAGCACCAAACCTAACGTTACCGAACTTCTGGTGTACAACTTGGGAACCAATCAAGAAATTCAGACCATTCGTGGATACAATGATACCGTGTACAGCGCATACGCTCTGGGTGCATTTACAGACACCAACAGTCCAAATTTGGCACTGCACCAAAGAGTTGTTGATTCCGTCACCAAGCATCCATTTTTAAAACTTTTAGCAACACTATCTTTAACACCACCACTTACCACAAGTACCAACGCTCTTATAGGCGGCGAAGGACAACCTGAACTCACATCATTTGGACCAAATGTTGTCATCGATACCGTACTAAGAAATCTTTTTCTAGGTCTGCAAGCAACAGCAGGCGCAGGTGGAGTTGCTTTGGGACTGACACAAATTTTTACCATCCCATCAACTGACCCGGTTACCAAAGTAACAACCTACACCTTGTCGCTTTTTCAAATTGCTCCAACAGCAGTACTTACCGCAGGATTTGACACCGTCATTTCTGCACAAAATGGAAATAGCATTCGCATTACGTCCGCAACAGGTATGCTCACCAGCACTAATTTACCCTACGTAATCGTTGCTCGCGATAATGGCACTGGTCCAGAAACAATCTATGCTCTGCCTCTTACCCCAATGGGTACCATTGCAGATTATAGCTCAGTTAAAACAATCTTTGGTACCACACAACCTATTTTTGCCAATCGTTATTTTGACACCAATATTGCCGATGCAAGTCAGATCAATCCTGCAAATCCTGATATTGTTAACCAAATTCAAGTTGGCGGAGTCAGCACACCGCTTCCTATTGATGCACCAAATACTATAAAAAAACTATTTGTCGTTGGAGATAGCGTCTACGCCGTGATTGGCGACCAGTACACCACCTCACAGCTTCCAGGAACATATCGAAGCCAAGCAATTTTTGCACCCGAAGGATACATTATTGGATGGTCACCTTGGACACGCGTTCTTGGATCAGATCAACAAATGAACTATGGATTTGTGGACTATAAAACTCTGACCGGATTGTATGTAGCCTCTCAAACTCAAACTGCTACACCAACTTTTAATGCAATCTATCAAACAACTTTTAATGCAACTTCAAACTTAACGCCTTTTTTAACAGCTGCTGCCACCCTGCAAGGCATCCAAGGACTGTTTGATTTTAATCAAACAACTCCTGGGTTCAACAATGAACTATCGCTGCTCATTGCAACGGCATTCAGCAAAGTTACTATCGGACAAACAGGCGCAAACAATGGCACTGCCTTTGGCATTAAAACCATGAGTGACACAGATGTACTTTCATTTACGGGTACTGCAATCAACGACCAACAAGCTCTGGTTGCTGCAGAAATTGCACACAATGGAAGCAATCATTTTATCTTTGTTGGTGGATCATCGGGAGTCTCTGTTCTCAGCGATAACACAACCGGTGTCAGCTGGTCAGGCACGCTTGCAAGCATTGCAGGACTCAGTGTAGGTCAAACATGGAAAACAGTTGGCGATTTTTCATCAGTTAAAAAATTAGTATGGGACACCACTTATCTTTACATACTTACCAGCGACAAACTTTACAGCATTCTACTTGATCCAACTCAATTTATTGCAAATCCAACAACTCCTCTAAGCGCGAATGTTGTGATCAGCGCAAGCGACTTGGATAACAGCAGCTATCTACTCGATCTGATTATGGATAATGGATATGGACTTTTGGGAACTACCAACGGACTTTATACTCTCAACGGTACAACACCAAGCAAGGTTACCATTCCACAAGGATTACCAGCAATCAGCAAGCTCATCGCAATTGCTTCCAGCAGCCAACCGCAACGATCATTTGCGACTCTAAGCAACCTGCATGTTCTCGACAACACCTTTGGTACACAGCAAGCACGCATCCATCGATTTGCTATTCAAAACAATGTCCTCAGCCCCTTACCTGATACTTTTGTTGCACAACCAGGAAGTAACTTTGTGGGTAAACCAGGACCATTTATTATCTTTGACAACTATATCAGCAGTTATTTTACCGATGGTTCTTGGAACATTGCAACTTCATACTTTACCGGAGTTACTCAACCAGCAGGATTTAATTTTACTCCATTTGTACAACAAATTACCGCTGGTGTTCGCTCAGGACTTTCAAGCAGCCAAGTTATTATGAAAATGCTTGCAACCTATGCACCACTTGATTTTATTAAAACAGGAACAAACGTTTTAGGGATGGTTCGGGAAACAACTTCTGGTGCTGTAATTGCAGCTGGAGCATTTGAAGCACATACCAATGCATAAGATGAAATAAAACACTTTTATGGAGAATTTTCAATGAACACAATCCATCGCCGCTTAGCTATAGTACTTTTGAGTACGATTTCTGCTGCCTACGCACTTCCACCACTGGGTATGTTTGTCCCATATGATATTAATATTAAACTGAAAAAACCAGTAGCAGGCCACTTTCAACTGAATGTTTTAGGCGAAAAAAGTTATCACGTACATGGCTGGGCAACAGACTACAAAGAAGAAGAAACCTTCTGCGTTGATGTGTTACAAATATATGAACCCGTGCAAAACGTTGTATCTTTATACCAAGGATATGACGCAAGCGGCACCGTCATTCAAACTCTTACAACTCCGTTTACACAACTCCTAGATAGCATTGCAGGCGGCCCTGGCGGCGGCGTAAGTAATTTTAACAATGGAGTATTTCAACCAACAGGAAAACTCTCTTGTGGACAAGTTGCTTTAAGTTCATCATACGGTGTAGGTAGAGGATTTTACATAAGCGCATATTTACCGTTTTATTTTACCAAACTTAGCCATGCTAAATGGCACTATGCAGGAACCAACACGCTATTTTCTGATCAAAAAATACAAGAAGAATTGATTACAACGTTTGCTCAAGATGCACAAAAATATTTCGATTTAAACATCGGTAACTGGAATCGAAAAGGCCTGGGCGATCTCACTATCATGGCAGAATGGCAACGTGACTTTATACAACAACGACCAACGCTTAAAAACGTACAAACAATGGTTCGTCTAGGAATCAGTCTTCCCACCAGTTTAAAAAACTGCGATACGATCATTCTGCCGATTGCATTTGGCGCTGATGGCGCAATAGGAATTCCATTTGGTGGTGGTATCAGCATTAATTTAGGTAATGTTTGTGAAGTTGGATTTAGTGGCCAATTTTGGTACTACTGGAGCAATGAAAAAATTCGCCGTATCAAAACATTTCCAACCCAAACAACACTGCTCTATCCAGTCCTAACTAAAACTTACAAAGAATTTTCTATTATTCAAAACTTTAACTTGCATGCTCTCCTGTATAGTTTTTGTAAGCGATTTACCCTAAAAGGCTTTTATCAATATTGGCGCAAAGGCGAAGATAGATTGATTCCATTAAGCTCTAACTTTAACTTTGATATCGTAAACTCATCTCGAGATCTTGAAGAAGAAACACGACACCAATTTTGTGTGCTTGCAACCTATAGTCCACTTAAAGGTGATTTCGAAAAATATATTCCACAGTTTGAAATTTTTTGGAAAACCACAATAAATGGTACACGCACTGCAGCCGCTTCTACCTATGGTGCACAATTTTCACTTATTTTCTAAGCCTCAACCAAGCAAAAAACAACCAAAGGCGATATAAATATATCATGATTTATATCGCCTTTGTTATGTTCGAATTCGAAATCCTGCTTCTTTAATATTTTAAAAATCACATTCACTCTACCATTCCGGACAGGAGCCATCGGCGACGAAGATCCGGAATCCATCCAGAGCTTGCATAAAAAAAGTGAACATGGATCCCGGATTACGTCTACGCCAAGGCTACGACGCACAGGCGAGTCCGGCCGTGCCCGCCATAGCTGCAAGCGACGGCTGGGGATGGTAGAGAGTGAAAGTCTAAGTAGTAGGAGTCAGACTGAGTTTCAAAAAAAGTCTAACGAAGGAAATGTATGAAAAAAATCATGATAATCATCTACGCAATTGCTTGCTTATCGATAAACCTGCAAATCCAATGTGCTAAGAAAAAAACGCCTAAGGTTCGTTTCACCCTGCCACAACAAAACCCACTCAACCCTCAGGCTTATACTCCCCGAGAACATCATGAAGATGATCTTGTACAATCAAATGCTCAAGAGCTTCCTCCAGCATCACCAGAAGATTTACGAATCACTTGTGAAATATCAGATGAACATTGGACCAAATTTCAGCAAAACCCAATAATTCTTGAAAATATTAATGTCATATTTCACCCTCATGTCCCATACAAATCTCAAAGCAAAGATAGCCCCACGATTATGTGGACACATCATCCAGAACATCCCTTTTGCGTGACATATCTTTTTGAATTCAAGAATGGTAAAATTACCGCACATCAATTTACCCAAAACCAAATTCATCAGGAAATGCTCCAAAGATTAAAGCCATCTACAGGCTATGGTTGCTGCGTCGTTGCATAACAATCAATGGTCAAAAGAAAAGGACCCTGTTTGGCAGAGTCCTTTGTCTGTTTGACTAAAATAGTTTTTTAGTTGCATGCTTCTCTGTCAGGTTCAAGGCTTTTAGGAGCATTGACAACTGCATACAAAGCAGCACCCTGCATACGCAAACCATCATGTTTTTTAACTAAGTAAAATGGAATCGTCTTAACATAGTTGAGCAAGAAACCATTATTTGTATTGAATACTTCTTGCATAAATTCTGAGGTTCTAAACAACTCTGGAAATTCATCTGCAATCGTATTGGTAATGTACACACCACGATGTGGTTGCTGTGCATATGCCGCATTGCGAACACAACGAGCATAAAATTTCATGTACATATCAACTGCTTCTTGATATTTTGGATTGTTTTTACGCTGCACGAACAAATCGATGTAACGAGTAGTCTTTGAAAACTCTTTAAATTTTTCTTCACCCTCATCATCAGTCCAGCCCTGCAAAAATGCATAAATACGAAGAACACCACCATGGCCACCCAAAACTTTACCGCAGCTACGGCTTCCTGTATATTTTTGCAAATACTGCATAAGTTTTACTTCTTGCTCATTGTACGGGAAGAAATCAACATAGCTATAGCTAATTGGTGATGGATTGTAGCTATTTAAAAACTCATTCCACAACATCAATACCGATCCAAAACCATTACCCGCACCAAGCACCAACTTAGTCCCGTTCTCACGAGGCTGACCTTCATGCAACGTCACAATGTTAGTTTTACCAAGGGCTTCAATGCCAAATCCTGTAATTTCAAAATCATTAATCACAAAAACAGTTGCAATATCTGTTTTTTCTGAAATTTCTCTACCATCAACAGCCCAAATATCGTGATGTTTAATATAATTTTTAGCTGCGGTCGTTACACCTGGAGCCGCAAGACAAGCAACGCTCACCGTCAGACCATCACATTTAGATTTGAAAAAATCATACACTTTCTCAAAATACTTTGTAAAATCAGGTACGTTAGTAGTTGCTGCTTTCATGCCTATTTCAGCTTTAATGTCTATGTGAGTTTGTATCAAAAGCTCTGGCTTATTATCCACAACCTTAAATAGTCCAATTGAAATGTCTGATGTAGAAATATCGCCACCAATGACATAGGTAGCATCAGCATCAAATTCCTCTTGTTTATTAATGACAAAGCTAAATTGATTGTTTTTGGTCGGAGTTGTTGGTCGAGATGAGCTCAAGGCTATGCTAGCCGTTACGCACAACATAGCACTCATAATGATTTTATTCATATGGTCCTTTCAGTAAAAATTAATACATTTACACTTTTACAGATTATACGCTTTACAAATATCCCGACAATTTTGCATGCGTGAAATCAGATGTGACTTTTTAGTAGTCATCAAGCTTTCTTGCTCTTCCATAGCCACCAGCATAAGCGGTTTGGTTTGCAGATCATGAATTACTTGAGCATAAAAATCTTTGCTCAAATGCTCACCAGATAACTCGACAAAATAACAAAAACGATGAATGAGCGACCAACACAGATCATCAACTGAGTCAGGATTACATAAAACTTTATTATCCAGGCATATTTGGCATTCATGAGCTAACCGATTACAGTTGTACCAGGTTTGAATATCATCCTTACAGGACCAAACCAACTTGTTAGCACAAATTTCAAAGAATCGTAAGACATCTTTTTTAAGATGCTCTACATCGATATGCTGCTGCGTAACACTTTGATTAGTTTGCTTTGCAATCTGCTCTGCAAGAGAAGTCATAAATGAATCTGGATTTTTCTGAAAAAAGGTAAAATATTTTGCAAAAATTTCACTTAATTTAGTTTTCAACACAACCTGCATTTCAGTCAAAAAATTCGCCTCTTTTTTTTCAATGTATGGCTTCATCACCTTGGTAAATTTTGGCAAGAACTCTGCAAACGATTCAGCTTCCACGTACGCAGTTGCTTTCATTTTTTGCGTAAACATTTTGATCACTGAAGAGGCAAACACCTCGGTCTGCCCAGAAGCAAGACCATATTCCAAAAATTGGATCATGTGAGACAAATTGTACGGCAAAAAATGTATGTACTCAGGATGGTTGTAAACATATTTAAAATAATATGCTATCCCATCAGGCGTAAATTCAATCGGTTTACAAAAGAAATTAACCATATCAACTTCATGGCGCGTAAGCAAAACTGAATCATTGTTGGTATCTGTTTCCTGCACAGACGGTGCCACAACTGGTTGGTCTGCAGGTTGTTGCTTAAGGGTTGTATCCTGCTTGACTTTGGCCAGAGGCTGCGTTACAACAATAGTACATTGCAATAAAATCAGGACTGCAAATGTGTGGGCCATACTTTTAAAATTAATCATACAATTCTTCCCCCGTATGCGGCTTTTGTTTTTATATCAACATACACTTGCTGATATTATTTTAACATAAAATTATATTTTCAATGGATTTTAATTATAAAATACACTAGATTTTACCTGTAAAATAAAGATTTTTACAAGATAGATTTAATTTTCATTATGTTGCTGACCAGAAAGATAAAGGATCGTACTCTATGGCGCTCTATTTTTATAAAGCTTTATCAAAAGACGGAAAAAAAATAAGCGGTTATCTTGATGCTTCATCAGCAGAGTCAGTGCGAAGCCAACTAACCGGCAAAGGTTTATTTCCCTTTGAAATCAAATCAAGTGCCCAGGGTGGTTCAGGCCTATCATTTTTTAAATCACTATTTGAAAAACAAGTCTCCATTAAAGATCTTATTTTTTTTACCAAACAACTTGCCGTACTTTTAAAATCCGGTGTACCGCTCATGCAGGCTCTTGAACTTTTGTCAGAGCAGTTTACCGGCAAACTACGCTCAATCATCATCAGTCTCAAGGATGGAATTAAAGAGGGTAAATCCCTGGCAGACGGACTTGCTTCATATCCCAAAACATTTAGCAATATTTACATTCAACTGGTTAAAGCTGGTGAAGCAACCGGAAAACTCGAAACTATTTTAGAACGATTGACAGGGTACCTTGAACGCCAAGAAGAAATACAAAAAAAAGTAAGTGGCGCAATGTTTTTACCACTACTGCAACTTGGTGTCATCGTTCTTGTTGTTGTCGCGATTATGACCTTGGTTATTCCCAATCTACAAAGCATGCTCCGGGCAAGTGGACAAGAAATGCCTATGGCAACCAAAATACTTCTTGCCGGATCTTACGCGCTTACCCATTACTACATGTACATTGTTATTGTGATTTTAATAATTGCAGTCAGCTTTCAATACTGGCGCTCAACAAGTCAGGGTAAACATACAATCGATAAAATTATTTTAAAATTACCGTTCATCAAATTTTTTGCGCGCACCAGCGCCGTTGTTCAGTTTTGCAACACACTGGGCATGCTACTTGAAAGTGGCGTATCACTTTCCAATGCCCTTGATATCGTATGCGATATCATCGACAACAGTGTTTTGGTCGAAACCCTCAAGCAGGCTCGCGATAAAATTATCAAACAAGGTAAAATCACTCCATTCCTCAAGGAAACAGGCATTTTTCCACCTATGGCAATATACTTGATTAACACCGGCGAACAAAGTGGTAAACTAGATTACATGCTCCTCACCGTTGCGCGCAACTACGAAGTAGAACTAACTGAACTCACCGACAGAATTACCGACAACATTCCTACCATCATGATATTTGTTATGGCAGGCGTTGTTGGATTTATCATGTGGGCTGTTATGGGACCAATTTTAGGAATGTATGAAATGTCAGGTATTTGATAGGCATGTATGAAATAGATTGAATGTTAATTCAATCAAATGTCTGGAATTTAATAGGATTTTAATATTAGTACTGGATCCCGGATCAAGTCCGGGACGACGAGTAACGAAAGGGACCTTATGACTATGAACAACAAAACCCTGCAACCAGGTTTCAACTTTATTGAAATGATGGTAGCGCTTGTTATCATCGGAATTATTGTTGGAATGATAGGACCTCGCGTGATGGGACTGCTGGGTCGCGGTAGACGCACTACCACAGAAAGCGCGCTTAAAGTTATTGCAGGCGCTATCAAGCAGTACAAAATTGACGTTGGTACTTACCCTGAAAAAATAGAAGACCTGGTTAAAAGACCAGAAAATGTAAGCAACTGGCAAGGGCCATACGCTGGAGATGAAGACAAAGCAAATCCAGCAGTACAACCAGATGGTTGGGGAAATCCATTTGTATATAAATTAAACGCTAAAGGAGCGACTCCTCCATTTGAACTGTACTCAGAGGGTGATCCAGATAAAGAAGATGACCGCATTTCATATGCAAAATAAAACGAATTTGACTCCTGGGATCTCGTTTATCGAGATCCTGGTTCTTTTGCTGCTCATATCTATTGCAATGTCGATGATCGTTCCTCGTTTTATCACCAATCGACCAGGCAAGGCGCAAAAAACTTTTTTTGCTGAATTTTCAACCTTAGTTGCCGACACAGCGTACCAAGCAATTGTGAGCAAAAAGGTGCATCAAATATACTGGAGCTTTGATCATCATAAAATTCTGGTAAAAAAATATCAATCCATGCCCGACGAGCCCAACAAACATCTTCACTTTGTCCCAATTCCCAAGGATGTTTTTCATAGCCAAATATCGGTGCCCGAGCAATTTACCGTACGCAATTTTATCGTACAAGGAAATGATGAAATGAAATCTGGAATGACAATGCACGATGCATGGTTTTACATCATGCCCGATGGCACCAGTCAACCCACGACCATTAACATTGACGACGATACTCAAGATACAACGGCACATTTCTCCATTACAATTAACCCTTTTTACAGTCAGGCGATGTTGCATGATACATTTCACCCGTCTACGCCTTTAGCTACGCCGGGCTAACGAAAGTAATGAGATGAAAAACATGATACATTCTAGCCATAATAACTCCGGCTTCACCTTCATTGAAATGATGATCGCACTCACCATGCTGGCAACCTTTGGCACGTCACTTTTTATGGTGCAATCCAACATTTTATCCAAAGTTTGGAGTACTCATCGACAGATCACCTACAGCAATGACATAGAACAAGCAGAGTTTGACCTACTGATGAAGGTGCAACAAGCCGTGCTTCAAAAAAAATCTCCCGACAACATTGTAGTTGAAGCTAAAAAGAAAAATCCTGAACGCAGCATCACGGTTATCATGAAACCAATTACCGAGCAATCAACGCTTCGTAAAGCATTTGGTAAACCAGTGCGCTTCATTCAAACAACCATTGCCCATGATCAATACAAAGATGTTTGGTATAGTTTCATTTACATTCCAGAGCCCAAAGAAAATGAGCCATCAACCAAAGCAGAGTCAACAACACCTAAGGGCAACTCATGATCAACCAACAACCCCGTCTTCGCTCTTTGAGCTACCCAGGCTTCGCGCAAGGCTACGCCGGGCAAGCTGCCGAGGCTAACGCCCGTCTTCGCCCTCAGCTTCGTCGGACTTCGCAGCTTCTTCGGGCTAAGGCTGGATTTTCTGTCATAGAATTTGTCATCAGCATCATGATATCGGCCATGCTCATGACAGCATCTCTGACCATCTATCAACAAATCAGCAGAGGCATGGCCACAATTCAAGTTTTGACACAAGAAGATATTGCCTGCACCATTGTCAAAAATAGATTATCTTTGGACCTCATGGGCCTATGCCCTTTGTGGTTTACTGCTGAAACGCAAACATCACCTACAAGCCCTGATACACAACCGAAAGCTGGGCAACTAACCCAAGAAGTTCAACCAAAGGCGATTACAACAGAACCGCAAAACCCTAATGCACAAAAAAATAATTATTTATTTGCCCAAAGCAAAGACAACCAATTTACCTATCTTACTTTTATCACAACAAGCACACTGCAAACGTATGTAAATCCACAATATCGATGTGTACGCGTAGTCTATGCACTCAAGCAAGATGAAACAAAATCAAAAAACAAAGATCAAAACAACCCAACATTATTTACACTGCAACGTAAGCAAGAAAGTAAAATATCAAACACGTTTGATAAAGAAACAATTACACAAGGTGAATTTTACACCATCGCAAAAAACATCTCAAAATGTGTTCTTGAGTATGGTTTTATCGACGCATCTGCCCAACAGCGAGAACAGCAGCCAGAACAAGAATGGAAAATAAAATGGGTCGATCATTGGGGTACTTCAGACAACACACCAGGCAACAAAAATGAGTCCAACGATTATGTACCCACACTTCCTGACATCATACGTGTTAAACTCACCATTCAAGAAAATCCCGACAAACCGGGTAAAGAACATGAATTTTGTTGCTTGCTACCTCAAAGCAAAGAAGCAACGTTTCAATCATTTGCACAAAAAAGAAAACTCGAACAGCGTAATGCAAAAGCAGCGTCAACACCACCAGGTCAACCCGTAAACAAGGATGGTACTCAACCAACTTCAGGTGGCGCAAAACAACCTGACAACAAAGATAAAATTGTAATCGACGTTACCATGAGCACAAAGTAAGGACATGATGCAACAGCAAAACAACAAACAAGGTTACATTTTATTCTTGCTTTTCAGTATTCTTTCGGTCTGTTCAGTGCTTATCTCACTGTATTTTTCACGCGTTGTAATCTATCGCCAACTAGTTCAACAATCGATTCGACAGCAACGCGCAAATCATCTTGCTCTTAGTGCGGTGAGTCTTGCGCAAGCAGTCCTGGTACCACAACAAAACAAAGACGAATCCAAAGAAGCATCCCCAAAAGCGGCAACACCAGGAAAATCTGAGCAAAAAATACTTACGGCGTTATTTCCTTATTTTAATAAAGAAAAAACATTTGAACTCACCACGGCCACCGATGGTATTCAAGCAACTTTAAGCCTAAGTATCCAGTCAGAACAAGGAAAGCTCAACATCAACAGTCTGTATGATTTTGAAAAGAAAAAATTTATGTACGAAGGAGAGCCAACAGATCGTAAAAAGCTTTGCACATGGCTCTTTGGACGCATTGCAACATTAACAGGTAAACCAACGCTGATGAGTGTATTTGAAGAACATTTAAAAAATAGATCTATAGATTTTAATGATGTCACCGAACTTTTAAGCATCAAAGAGTTTTCACAGCAATTTTCAGACCAACTATTTTTCAACACTGATCATACTCAAATTAATAAATTATTTTTAACTGATATTTTTACAGTATACACCGAGCAAGAAACCATTACTCCATGGCTCTTTTCTCGCTCTTGGTGCACACTGCTCGAGTTACAACCAAAACAAAAATTAACCGAAGAAGAAATTCAGAAAATATTTTCTACATTTAAAATCGATGCAACATGGGAAACTGACTGGAATAGCTCTCTGCAACCTTTTTATCAAAAAGAATACAAAGATCTACCGCAAGAAATAAAATCAATATTGACGACGCGATATGAAGCTAATATATTCTCCTTGTTACTAAAAGCAAAGATCACAGAGACAATATCAACAATCTTTACTATAGTAAAAGCAAGCACCAAACAACATTTGAACGGTTTTGACATTGTTAAAACATATCAAGTAGATTAAATAAAGTTGATTTAATGAAAATTAGATCAAAATTTAATCCAATTTAAACGGAGAATATTTTGCAGATTAAAACTGAAACAAAAGTTGGCGTCTTTGTCATCTTTGCAATCGCAGCATTTGTTGCTATGACGGTTGGTATTGGTGCATTTAGACTTTCATCTTCTGGCTATGTTCCATACACCGTATCTTTTGAAGATGTGTCAGGTCTGTCAAAAAAAGCTGAAGTAAAAATTGCTGGTGTTAAAGTAGGGTGGGTAGAACAAATTGAACTTAATGCTACAGGAAAAGCTGAAGCAAACATCATGGTTAGCAAAAAATATGCGCTGTATGATAACGCTTACGCAGTCGTCCGCCAAGAAGGTTTAATTGGAACAAAATATCTTGAACTTATTCCTGGCGACCCTATGCTTCCACAACTTTCATCGGGAAATACCCTAGGAAGACAAGGACGAGAAGCTGTTTCTGTTGATGAACTTTTATTCAAGTTCAAAAATATCGCAACTCACGTAGAACAAGTAACCGATAGCATTAAAGATGCATTTACTGGCCAAGAAAAATCAGAACAACTCAAATCGTTGGTTGAAAACCTTGCAACTGCATCTTCAAAAATAGAGCGCATTTCTACATCGCTTGACAATGTATTCACCAAAAATGAAGACAATTTAACCAAAGTCATCGACAACATGCATAGCTTTACCACTACCCTGAAAGATGATATCCCAGTACTCAAAGATACTTTTTCAAGTTCTGCAGATACCATCACCAAGGCCGCAGATGAAGCACGAGAAAGCTTCACGAGCATTAATTCAATTTCACAAAAAATTGATGAAGGCAAAGGACTTTTGGGTAAATTGATCAATGAAGATGACATGTATCGAGATATTAAATCTGCAGTCAATGGTGTTAAAAATTATCTTACAAAAATAGAAACAATGAGCATTATATTTGATGCGCATTCCGAAAACATGCATCGTCCGGTTGACCAATTTAGGTTTACTGATTCTAAAGGATATTTCAACGTCAAAATTCACACCAGCAACAACTCATTTTATATGGGGCAAGTTGCATCCTCAGAACGAGGGTTTGTAAGCCGTGATTATATTTATCATACCTATCTTGATTCACGACAAAACACTTACGACGAAATTCCATTTCACGAAATATCAGCTGATCCTAACAATGAGGTAGCATCACTCAATCGCCGACTTCATGCTCCACAAGTTATCAGACAAGAACGTAAACAATATGCGTACGGCCTACAAATCGGAAAAATTTATAACAATTTTGCTGTACGTGTAGGACTTTTTGAAGGAGCTTTTGGGGTTGGAGCAGATTACTTTATACCGCTACCCAATGAAAAATTATCTTGGATAACATCATTTGAAATGTTTGATTTTCATGGACTACAGCGCCTGGATATTAATACCGAACGCAGACCACATCTCAAATGGATTAATCGTATATTTTTATTTAATAATATTTATACAACTTTTGGGTTTGATGATTTTGCAAGTGAAAATGCGTCATCATTCTGGGGTATTGGTGTTCGATTTGCTGATGATGATATAAAATATTTATTGTCCAAATTAAATCTAAGCTTTGCATCTTAAACAAAATATTTTTACATTTTTCAAAATTTTTTAGGGAAATTTATGAACAAAAACAAACAACGTATTCTTTTTACTGCTTTCATGCTCAACATAATGCCACATGTGTACAGCTCGCATGTGAATAATAATCAACAAGAAAGAGATCAAGTCTTATTTGAATTAAGAAAAACTAATCAAGAACTTCAAAGTGCAAATGATCGGTCAGAAGAAGGTCGTTTAGAAATAGGTCATTTATGTAGAGAAAAGGCGAAATTAGAACAAGAACTAGCGCGCCTTCATGTAATAATTCAATCTGAAAGACGGGGTTTTATAACCCATGTACATGTAGAACAAGCTTTAAACCCATATTCTACAAACGCTCAAACACAACAAGTAACCCAGCCACTCTTGGCACGACAAAATAGGTACAACAATAGTCAAAGACATGAAGAAGAGCAATAAAGAGCTCGTCAGGATAACTTGAGCATCCAGCAACAAAAAAAACCTCGTAAAGTTTAAGTAATTAATTCCAACGCTGAGTCCATTGCATTGGTTCAACGGCAATGTTTTTTACGCGTATTTCCCAGTGCAAATGATCGCCGCTTGCATAACCAGTCATGCCCATACGACCAAGCGGGTGACCTTTTTTAACTTTTTGACCAACTGAGATATCGGCGTAATCAAGCAAGTGGCAATACAAACTCAGTACTCCACAACCATGATCAATGACAACAGTGTTGCCTGTATGGGTAAAGCGATCTTTAAGTACCACAATTCCATGATTGCAAGCCCATACCACACTGCGAGGATCAGCAACAAGATCTAACGCTTTATGTACTTTGCGACCACGCTCTTGTGACGTACGAATCACGCCAAAGTCTGTGGTAATACCTTTCATCACCAAAGGAACATCAAACAGCCCTGACCATAATTTCTCTGGTTTAGATGCAGCAGCAAGCTCTTCCATGCGAGCTTCAAGGTCAGCTTCTTGCAGGGGCGTAAATTCAAGCTCTGTTTGTAATTTATTTCCTGTTATCGTCAAAACTTTTCGCTTAAAGGGAAAGCTGATTACTTGAAATGAATCTTCAAGGGTCATTTTATTCCCAAGTCTATCCACAACATCAACGGTAAACGGGTATTGTCCAGCATCCTGTTCACATTCCATAGGAATGTATGCTTCGTAAACTAAAGAGTTTTTACCTTCAGGTATGAACTCATATTCATTTTGCAACAGACGAGCAACGGCAGATTTAATTGGTTTGTTTACTTGAAGTTGAATATACAAACAACGACCTTGCAATACTTTATATCCCGACGTGAGTGGCACGAGTGTTGCTTGCAAACCTAAGTTGTCGGTATAAAATGTACGCTGAATTGAACAACTATTTTGGTGCTTTGTTCCGTCAACGATTTCAAATTTAATCGTATGTTTTCCATCAGGAATTGACTTGACAGGAATTGAAATAGGATGATCAAACTGTTTTCTATTAATTTTAAATTCATTATGCATCAACGCATCATCAAGCCACATTGAAATGTGAGAAATTTTATAAGGACTCCAACCCTTGAGCGATCCAACCACATCTCCTGCATAACCCTTTTCATCTTCAAAACCATGAATAGAGACATGAGGGACGGTTGTATCAAAATAATACAAATATGTTTTTCGAGCTGTGTAACCAACAACAATGAGCAAAATGCCCAATGCAATATATCGACCTTGCGGAATCATGGGTAACCCTTAATAATGCTTATAATCATACTAAAAAATGATGTTTACATGCTCATAAGTGTAACAAAAATCGAAAATAAAACATTGATTTTTTTGCAATAGTTTTTTATATCTTAAAAAAATTCAACAGACAAGAGAAAGTAGGGACCTATGAAGCAATACATTCTATTTCTGTTACTATGCAATACCTACACTCTTGTGAAAGCAGGATATTCATCTACAGCAAACCAAACAACAAGCATTGCTCAACAAATGTATGCGTCATCACCACTCACTGAAAATAATCAAAGGGCAATCAGCGGGCTGGTTGACACCGTCAGCACGTACCCTGCTCTTGAAATTAGATCTGATGAAAATGGTAATTCAACCGTACAACAAGTTACACAAGATCGTGCCACTAAGGCTATGACACCAAAAGCAACGCGACCACTGCTACGTCAGGCAAATTTATCCATCTTGCGACCTTCAAAAAATGCGTTCCAAAACTATCCGCAAGGAGCAATGCTCTTTCCTGGTTATCCAGACATTTCTGCACAGTTTGATGCCATGATTGGAAATTTTAAACAAAATCCACAATTTATTGCGTTCTTTAGAAAAGTACATATCAATGTGCTCAGCGAACTGTATGACTATCTCATGTGTATTTACATGAATTTCAACTTACAACATGCAGGCATCAAGCACAATGACAATGGCAACTTACAAGTCAGTGTTCCTTTGTTTTTACAAGATGAGCAAACAACAGCTGCCAACAACAAAACACTGATCATCAATCATCTTATGAGTATCATAGAATCTCAGTTTAATGGTGCAATTCGATCATACGCACATAATGTTCCCCATACTTTTGCAACATTTATAGGAAAAACAGCAATTCAAAATGATTACAGTATCGATCTCACTCATTTGATTGTACAACAACTCGAACCCTCTCTGATCGACCTCAAAAAAACATACCTGCAAGCCCTTGCTTCATATCTTTCATTTTTTCAACTGTTTACCAGCTATTTTGAAAAACCACACCCAAAAAAACCTGAACACTTTACAGCTTTTGTTGATATTGCCCAGCACATTAACCAGTTCCTCTACAGCGATGCAACACCAGGTCAAGATAAAAGTTTAATCGCCATTGCAAAAATGAATCCACCTTTATTTCATTTTAGATATGACGACATACGCGCTTTAAAGATCATTCCTTACCTCGCAAAAAACATGCCCAAAAATGTTGTAAGCATTGGTTGGCCGGCACACATTGTTGAAGCGGCCCAGGAGGGACTTGTTTTAAATGCTGCCCATCAAAAACCTCATCCTATTGCTTATTTTAGAACCTCTGAAGGTATCGTTGTTCGCAATCTTGAAAAAGATCTGACCGTTCCACTTTATCTTTGCATGCGACTTGGCGACAATTTATTTGAACAAAAACTACTTCCTCAACCTGATTGGCTTAATTCTTGGGAAGGTGTTTCAAAGATACTGCGCGCTTGCTATGGAGATTTTTCTGCAATAGTTGGCATGGAAATACTTGATCCATGCATGGAAGCATTGGTTACAAACACCATGCTTGTTAAGCAAGGAAAAGATCCAAATGCTGCCCAAAATGTAAGCACTGCATGTACCAATTTAATTGCAAAATGGAAAGCTCTACAAGCAGGTAGCAGCTCAGCTCAAAAAATTGCTGCTCAAAATGCAACAACATTTAATATTCCATCATTGCCAAATTCACCGTTGCCCGCATTATCTTCTACCTTAACGCCACCACTCATCACACAACCTTAAGGACATGATGATACGACGATACGAATTCGATAGATTACTTCTAAAACTTAAACATTTTTCTTTTTTCCTCATGCTGCTTTTGACTTATACTCAACCACTTAATTGCATGATGCGCGATATGGCAGTCATGATGGGAGCACAACTGGGAGCTTCAATTGCCGATACCACCGTGTCAAACATGTATCAACAAGTGGCGCAAGGCATACAAAAAGATCAAACCAACATGTCAATTGCTTCAAATTCATTTCTGCAAAACATACAACTTGCTCAGCAAGCACAGCTCAAAAATATGGTGAGTATATTTTCATCTGCCCAGCAGCAAGTAGACACCATGATGACACAGCAAACAGATATGACTAAACAAATGCAAAACTACATTGAAAGCATAGTCAGCCTGCAAACGCCTACCACTGAGTATCTTTCAGATCCCGTAGAATGCGACCAAATATTTGCCAATGGTACCATGTACGCGCCACAAGGGCCAACATGGAAAAATCTTTTTCAAGTCGGAAATTGGCAATACGATGAAACAACAAACAGCTTCTGGCAAATGCAACAAGAACCATTTTTAACTCAGGCAAGCACTTCCGCTACAACAAACAACGCATATCAAAACTCAATCTTTACCGAGTGGCAAACACACCAACCGTATGAAATTATTGCTGACATCAAACTCTATCAAGTCACCTATCCATTTTATGTCGGCATTATTTGCAACAAAGCACGCTGGATCTCTGGTGACACCTACGGCATTCAAAAATATCGTACACTGGGACTGTACGGCAACAAAGATAAACAGATTTCTTTGTGCTACGCGCAGCAAACAATGCCACCAACTTCTGCAACTGTTACAACGATCCCAACACCAAACTATCCCTTAGCACAAATACAAGCAGGGCTTGGAGTCCAAAAACAGATTATCAATCAAGCTTTGTTTCAAAATTTACAACTTCAACCGGTGACGATGCATCTTAAAATTAAACCTGGCCCAACAACGGTCGAATACAAAGTATGGTTCAATGATGGCACCCCAGAACCACAAAGTTACGTCATGCTCAAAACAGCAACAACTTCCAAAGCTTCTAAAAAATCTAACACTAATAACGTTACCATTACTGCCAATGGGTCTTCGTATACTTATCAAGTGGTCAATGATTCTGACATTTATTTGTATCATGGAGTCGGATTTCTATCACCGGGCGCCATTGCTCAGTTCACACTCAAAGGACCAAATGCGTTAGTATTTAGCCCGCAGTCAGTACAAACATTTACCTCTGATTTTGCTTCTTATGTCAAACAACAGCAAGCAAAGATAGCAACTAAAAAAATTGATTCCACCATGCTCAAGGATAATTGATGAAAAACAACTTGGGCTTTGTAAGCAAAATCATTAAATTTATAAGGTTTTTAATCTCAGTACTGGATCCCGTGTCGAGCACGGGACGACGAGGATGGGTGAAATTTAATCTAATGCACGGTAATCGTGATAGGTTTCAAATGTATCGAAGTATGTACCTTGCGTTGCTTCTATGTTCAACGACCATCACTTTAAATGTACCAGCAGCAACCACAACGTTTAACGATCACGATTCTATCCATATTTTTGCAGCACTGCGTTTTCCTACAACGAAAGTAATCGATGCTTTCACCCGTAAAATATTTAAAGAAATCGATGCAACATTTGGACATGCTGGCGCTCAAATGGACCCAATACAAATTGCTCACATCAAAAACACCTACTTGTATTTGATCTTTTTAACCAAGCTGCACAAAGTTCAAACTATTGCCAGCTACCAACCCTACAAATCTGATTTTGCTGATTTTTTACATGACAACCATGAGCGAACTCCACACCTACCAACCACAAAGCTTGTTCAGTCTCAAGCTTGGCAAAAAGTTGAAATAACAACGCAAGATATCGTTAACTCTCCTTTGTGGCAAATGTTTTGCAAATCAATGATCAGCGATACCTACGTATATTTTGCAACAGGACTTCAGATTATTCACAATGTTGAAAAACAAGAATTTAATTATCTTCCTCATTTTGAAACATCATACTACAATCAAGATTTCACCAATGAACGAACCATTAATGCTATTGTTCGAACTAAAATTGCTCTCGAGCATCAGGTAAAACAACGTTACCAGGCACAATGTATCTTATGGAAAAATTTACCAGGCCAACTTGATGCATCAGTCACCAAAAAACCCACACCAACTTTAACTATTGAACAAGCCATTGTAGCATTTCGTCAAACACCCTTTTACCAGATGACTCATGACCTGCACGCGCTTCTGGGAACACGCGCCACTGTTAACGCTGGTCAACCAATTACCCATCAACAACTCATGTCTGCACCGCAGCTTGCTTCACCACTCAAAGAATATGTGTTTGGTTATTTCATGCTGTACGAACTGTATGGTCAACTCACCCAACATATGACCGATGAAAATTTGGAAACAATGATTTCTGTTTGCTCAGCATCCAAACTTCAACCCAACATATTTCCCTACACCAACTCTGATTTTGTCCTGCTTGATGAACTACTTGCTGCAAAAAGCAAAGCAGAAGGTACTGATGTCAACTCAATTCATCCAACACCTGCAACATTTAAACCTGAAGACCTTAGAAATCCACCAGACATGCTCAACCCAGGGCCAGGGTCAACCGTGGAGTATCTCAGGAAACAGGTCAGGACAACTCCGTCGGTACAAGCGCAAGGATTTTTTGGATCATTGTTTCACGACATCGGCCATGATGTACACAAAGCATTTGATGATGTAAAATCTGGAGCCGAAGCTGCATGGAAAGGTGTCAAAAATACTGTAGAAGCTGTTGGGTATGGAATCGCTGGATTTGGCTGCAAACTGGTATTTTTTGATAAAAATATTGTAAGCGAAGGTGAGCACCTAACGGGCGAGTCCCAGCATAAATTTGAATCCGCAGCGACTGATTTGCAAAATTCGCTCAACACCTTTGCAGATAGCATCAAAGATGGAATCGTTGCCCCGATTGGCGAACTTGATGGTGACCTGGTTGGCTTCATCACACAAGATAAACAAATTGGTGAAGGTATCTCGGAAGTTATTGACAGTACATCTGATGCTATCATACAAGCTAGCTCACAACTGGCTGGTGACGTTGTTGTTGAAGGCACGATTCAACTTGCTCAGCAAACCATGAACATTGCCGCACAACTTGAAGATATTACCTCCCTCATCGTTACAAGCACAGAGGTAATATTTACAGCAGGACAAGAAGGTAAAAATCAATTTCTTCAATCATGGCATGACACTATGCACGACTGTCTTTCTTGTATTGCTTCTGCTTACACTGAAGATATGCACATGACAAAATCAACAGTTGCAGCCGTCATGCAAGCACTTGGAGCTGTTATCAACTCACTTACGACATTGTTCATAGATTTATCACGTGCCATTACTTATCTGTTTACATTTACTGGAATAGCGCTCCTGGATATGGTATCGGGACAAACTTATAATCCGATTAAATTTGCAAAAGCAGCATCAAACCACGTTAACAATGTACTCAGCGCCCATCGTGCAGTTATAAACCAAGTTTTAGGAGTTGTTATCTGCGTTGTTGCTGATGCTGCTGTTGATATTGGAACAGGAGGCGCGGGAACTGAGACTGACGCACCAATGGATGCTCTGATTCTGGGTTCAGCAGAAGGTGCTGCCGAGACGGGGACCGAGGCAAGCGTTGCAGCCGCCGAAGCGTCTGAAACAGCTGCTCAAGAAAGCGTATCAGCAGCACAAGGTATCGTTGATAATGCGGCCAAACAGCTCGCAACTGCAACTGATGACGCAGCAAAGCAAGCCGCACAGCAGGCACTCAGTGATGCAAAAACAGGACTTGAAAATGCAGAAAAAATCGAACAAGAAACAACTGAAAATCTACTCAAAGCGCGCCGAGCACAGCAGGCTCTTAAAAATGTTGCTAACAGTGTCAAAGATGAAGCAAAAACATTTGCTCAAAGAGCACTGAACGCTGGAAAAGAAAAATTAGAAAGTGCCCTTGAAAGTTTAAAATCTTTCCCGAAAGATATAGCAAAATCTTTTGGAAATTTAATGAAATCAAATAAAGATATTGCCGAGCAAGCGGGACAAGAATCTGAGACAGCTGCAAAAGCACTCTCAGAAGCAAAAGATGAACTCGCTGCTGCAAAACAAGCATATCTTGATTCAGTTGGCCCCGATGGCGAAGTTGATCCAGAAGCTGCAACAGACTATATCAATGCAGCTGATAAAGTAAAACAAGCTGAAGCCGAAGCCAAAGACGCACAAAGTTTTGCAAAAACAGCCGAAAAAATTGCCAATGAATCCAAAAAAGGAAAAGCTTGGCGATTCTTTAAAAATGGATTTAAAATCTTTAAACCAATGGGTCTGGTCATGAACGTTGCGTTCAACTTTACAATGATGATTAGTGGATATAACCAAGACGAAGAAAATTTACTCAAGCAAGCACAGCAAGGCAAAGAACTTCAAGACCTATGGCAGGCAAACACACAAACCAAACTTTCAACAGCTCAAATGGATTTAGCCCACCTTGAAGAAACATCGCAAAAACAATATGCTGCTGCAGGCAATCAAACGCTTGGTCTTGCACTTTATCAAAATCAGAATCACTCGTTCATCGATCAGTATCAACAATCTATTGTCAGTGCCCTTGCGCCAATTTATGTTATGCAACTCATGCCTCAAACACAAACAGGACTGGTTCCTGGCAACACCGGAACTCTGTGGGGCCTGGTAAGCAATTATTTAAATCTCTATCCTTCACAAAGTTTTTACACCACCACAACAGGTCGCACTGATTTTCCTTTTGCACAAGAAATTGCACAAGCACCACGTTTACTGACCACAGGCAGCACCCAAGACAAACAATGGTTTAATCAACGATGCATTGCTATCGATGCCTACACTGATCAACGTACGGTTAAAAAACCACTCGATCCACTCGCGGTTAAAATCAATCTGCAGTTTTTATATACCCTTGAGTCAGAATTTCATGTAGGTATTTACATGGGCGGTAATTATCATGATTATTTTTCAAACAACTTTCTTGCTCGACTACTCAACACGTCAACAGCCAATATTCAATCTGCTTTCACCAATTTACAAAATATTTTGGGCCAAACTCCACAACCTTCAACAGCCCAGTACCTCAATCCAAATGTCATCGATTTAAATGAACCGTACCTTGCAAAAATGTTGATTCTCTATCGTAACTCTGCAAATGATCCTATAAAACTAGGGGTCTATGAACACATGGGTGCTCAGCAGTGGTTACTGCAGCAAGTAGTTCCCATCGAAGCGCAATTAACAAAAAATCATAGCTACACCCTGCAAGCAACCCTCAACATTGATTCCCTCAACGTTGCGCTCTATGTTGACAACAGTACAACGCCAACCATGCAGCAAATTGTCAAAGTAACTCCCCTGACAAACCAAAGAATGTATGGCATTATTTCTTCAGGTGCAGCAATCCAATGGAACCAAATTAATCCAAAGCCAAACATCACCAAAAACAAAACAGCTCGCCCGGCAAACAGTTCCCTGGTGCCAGAAATTGAACGAGGAAAGCGCATGAAAGTTGCTCTAGCAGATGCGCTTAAACCAACATTTGGAACTATCCCGCTCAAGCCTTTTTCAGATCAAGCGATACTCTTTCATCAATATCTGTATGCTTCTGGTAAAACAGATCTTGAAAAAATCTTTCCGAAAAATTCGATAAACAGTTTTGATTTCCTTATTTTTGGTACCAACACCAATGGAACTATTTCCAACTATGGAAAATTACCAAACAGCATTATCGATCAAGAAACCAATGTGCTCATCAGCTTAATTACCGGACACGTTTTTAATCCTCAAGGTACCGTCATTAAAATTATTCCCAATGTGTGGGATAGTTATAAAACATTGTATGGACCATTCACAGCAGCTCTTGATAAACATATAACCACTCAACAAAAAGCAGTTACACAAGCACTTACAAAAATTAAGTTTGGGAATTTTGTTCTCCATATTATTGATCAAACATCACTGCAAGCTGGAGCATACGTATACAGTTGTGCACAAACATTGCGTGATAGCACAGGCAAACCAATGCTCGATTATGTCATCTTTACACAGGAACCAACAAGCAGTACAACGCCACTACAACTCGGACTTCCACCAACATCATCAAATGCAGGAGCAATACTCAGCCTAGTAACCGGAAATATTTATCCAAAAAATACGCAACTGTCACCTAACGTTATCCCAACAGCTACGTACAACTATGACGTGTTCACTGAATTTGCTACGTACGAAAAAGAAGGCAATATTCAAATCGCCGATGCTGCAACGATCAAAGCTGCTCAAATGGCCTACCTTGCTGAGCAACAAGCGTCAACCACGCCTCCTCCACCAAAAATTGTTCCGATAGCTGGTGCACGCATAGGATCAATACAACCAATGAATGCTTCTGGTTTTGCAATCAAGCCAACATCAACAAGTTCAAAACCATTCTCATTTACAGGATTTACATTCCATCCTAAACTTAACATAGCAAATCGTGCAAACCAGGCAGCAGGAGCATTCAAATTTCAATTTAATGCACCAACCAAAATGACAACATGATATTTATTTTTTTGATTTTGTATGACGAGCTTGATCTAAGTCATCAGTATCTACAAAATTTATATTAATTTTTTTTCCTAAAAGAGATGCCGCTCTATTAAACGTTAAAAGAGTTACAGAATAATTATTTGGATCTAGCAATCTTTTTACTGCAGGTCTGCTGGTTTTAAGAAGCTTTGCCATCTCTGTTTGAGTTATGCCATATTTTTCCATATGTAACTTTAAGTGGTAGGCAATGATTTTTTTTAAAGCAGCAGCGTTTACCTCTTCAAGAATTCCATCTTCTTCAAGAAATTCATCAAAGCTAGGACCTCTGTGTTTATTGTTTTTCATGAGATCTCCCATATGTTTTCATTCGTTTGATTAGAACCCCAAAACAATGTATCAAAAAAGGTGCGCCTTGCAAGCGCTTGATTTGAGCATCCATTCTTAGTAGATTTATGGATCATCGAATCAAATTCAATGAATCATGCTATAACAAAGGCAGCGACACCATGCTACAACGTCCAAAAAATCTCACCAAAAAATCTGGCGTTTATCTTTTTAGAAATGAACAAGATCAGATTATTTACATCGGCAAAGCAAAATCGATTGCCGATCGCATTGCTTCATATTTTAATAATCCCGATGAATACAAAGTGAGCATGATTTTGCATGAAGCAACCAGCCTAGAAACCATTCCGGTCAACAGCGAGCTGGAAGCATTGCACCTTGAAATAGATTTAATTAAAAAATATCAGCCCAAGTTCAACACGCTCCTAAAAGAAGGCAATCCTTTTATTTATTTATTTTTTTCGCAGCCTTCAAAAAAATCAGCAAATAGTCTACCCACTGTTTCAGTTGTTCGAACCAAAAACAAAAAAGGCACCTACATCGGTCCATTTTTAAATAAAAAATCGGCTTACGGCGTCTACAATTTTTTAATGGAAACATTCAAACTTAAACTGTGCAAGAAAAAAATTGCTCATGGTTGTTTAGAATTGCATATCGGCATTTGCGCAGGATACTGCTCTCCTGATTTTGATCTTAATTTTTACCTGGTGCGATTTGAACTTGCAAAATATTTAGTCAACAGCGACATGCAAACAGCAATGAAAACAATAGATCTTGAAATCAAAAAAAATTCAGATCAACTCCAGTTTGAACAAGCAAAAAATCTACTTGAATATAAGAAAAATTTTCAACAGTTTGCCGATACGCTCAAAAAACTTGAAACTATGCCCTCCAAACAAAAAGAACCTGATCAATCAAAAAATTTAGATCTACTGATCGCCCTGCAACAACGATTAAATTTAAAACACATTCCCTACGTCATCGACTGCTTTGATATCTCTCACTTGCAGGGAAACTTCATCGTGGGCAGCTGCATTCGTTATGTGCATGGACAACCAGAGCCAAAATCTTTTCGTCGCTTCCAGGTCAAATCTATCGTAGACCAAGATGACTACGCGGCACTTGCCGAGATTGTACAGCGTCGTTACAAAACAGGATCAAATTATCCAAATTTAATTATCGTTGATGGTGGTAAAGGTCAAATAAATGCAGTTAAACCATACATTGGCACTGCAGAACTTGTGGGCCTTGCAAAACGTGAAGAAACTATTATTTCTGCAGATTTTAAAAAATTCATACAACTTGACCGACAACGACTAGAAGATTTACTGCTGCTACAAATTCGTGATAAAACACATAACTTTGCAATTACCTATCACCGCAAAAAACGACATCTTTAAAAAAACTGTACCAATCCTGATTTTTAATAGATAATATTGGCTTAGGAAAATAGGGATTTAATTCTAAAATTTAGGGAACTTATGTACACAAAAAATAATTACTTCAGCTTACTTATCAGCTTCATGATTGTTAATTTATCTTGTGCTCAAAATCCTGATGCTGACAGGAAATTAATGTTTGCTATTCAAAATCAATCACCTCAAGGCGTAATTCATGCTCTTAAAAAAGGAGCTTCTTTAAATCCAGATATAGATCATATGGTAGATAATTTTAAGCGTGATGAAAATCAAAGAGCGATTCGTGCTGTCATAGCTAAGCACCGCAGAACTCAATTTAGAATTAAAATGGATCAAGAAACAAAAAAAACAGGCGAAGAGCGAAAGCTACATGCAAAAAATCAACACCGCGATCCTACTGCCCAAATAATCTAAGAAACTATCTCTCATTTTTAAAAATCTTTAAAAAATATTCCTTGTTTGTTATGAATATATAAAACATATCAAACAAGGGGTTTTATCATGAACATCGATCAATTTACCAATTCTTGTCACGAACTTATCCAACAAGCGGCAAAACTTGCTCAACAACAAAAACAACCGACCGTTCAGTTGCTCCATCTGTTCTGGGCGACACTGCACAACGACTTTTGTTTATCGTTTTACAAACGACTGCAAATTCCCATACCAGAACTACTCGAGCTGACCGAGCAAGAACTCAAACGACTACCAACCACCACAAGCACCAACATCACCATCGATCCAACGCTCGATCTTTTTTTACAAAGCTGTCAGCAACTATCTCAAAAAATGCAGGATCAATTTATCAGCCTTGAACATATCCTGCTCCAACTCACGACCAATAAAACCCTGCCAACATCCATTATCCAATTTTTACAACAGCACGGTTTTACGCACAACAATATTTCAAGTCTCATGGTAACGCTTAGAAAAGGAAAAAATGTGACTGATAAAAATGCTGAAAAACAGTACGAAGTTTTAGAAAAATATTGTCAAAATATTACCAAACTCGCACAACAAGGGAAACTTGATCCTGTGATCGGACGCCACGAAGAAATTCGTCGTGTTGTACAAATTTTATCACGCAGAACTAAAAACAATCCCGTGCTCATTGGTGACCCGGGCGTTGGTAAAACTGCAATCGTTGAAGGAATTGCACAACGTATCATCGACAACGATGTGCCTGAAAGCTTAAAAAATAATACTATTTATTCACTTGACATGGGCTCACTCATGGCAGGCACCAAATACCAAGGTGAATTTGAAGAGCGTATTAAAAATATTTTAAAAGCAATCGAAGAATCAGGTGATCACGTCATCCTGTTCATCGATGAACTTCACATGCTTGTAGGCGCTGGTTCATCAGGCGGAGGCATGGATGCTTCCAACCTGCTCAAGCCTGCACTTGCACGTGGTCAACTGCATTGTATCGGTGCAACTACCATCAAAGAATATAAAAAATATATCGAAAAAGATGCCGCACTTGAACGTCGTTTTCAAAAAGTTTTAGTTGAAGAACCATCAGTTGAAGATGCTCTTTCAATTCTGCGGGGACTGAAAGAAAAATATGAACTGCATCATGGAATCAAAATAACTGATGATGCACTGGTACAAGCAGTACAACTTTCAGCTAAAAATATTCCTGATCGATTCCTGCCCGACAAAGCTATTGATCTAGTTGACGAAGCTGCATCGATGGTCAAAATGGCAATAGAGTCCAAGCCAGAATCACTTGATCAAATGGAGCGTAAAATACGCCAACTTGAAATCGAAAAAGTAGCGCTCACCAAAGAAAAAGATAACAAAGCTTCACAAGCACGACTACAAGATCTAACAACTGAACTGACAACCCTTAAAGAAAAACATCAGACACTCTTGAACCAATGGCAATCTGAGCGTGCACCGCTGGAAAAAATTCAACAGATCAAAGAGAAAATTGAACTTGCTAACTACGAATTTTACCAAGCAGAACGTGCCGGCGATTTTGCACGCGCATCTGAAGTAAAATATGGCAAACTAGTTCAATTTGAAAAAGAACTTCAAGAGCAACAGGACAAAGTAAAAAAAGCAGGTTCATCACTGCTCAAGGAAGAAGTCACTGCTGAAGATATTGCAAAAGTTTTGTCACGATGGACCGGCATTCCTGTGTCCAAGCTCAAAAGTGATGAATCTAAAAAACTTCTTGAAATGGAATCAGTCCTCAAGCAGCGCGTCGTTGGCCAAGATGAAGCGATTTCCAAAATCGTGCATGCCATCCAAGTGCATCGTGCAGGACTTACCGATCCACATCGACCAATTGGATCTTTCTTGTTTCTGGGGCCTACAGGAGTTGGTAAAACTGAAGTTGCCAAAACACTAGCAGACTACCTGTTCAACGATGAGCATAAACTGATTCGCATCGACATGTCAGAGTACATGGAAAAACATGCGGTATCACGCCTAATCGGATCACCTCCTGGCTACGTTGGTCATGAAGAAGGTGGACAACTCACCGAAGCTGTACGCAGAAATCCATACAGCATTGTGCTTTTTGACGAGATTGAAAAAGCACACCCAGAAGTTTTTAACGTTTTCTTGCAAATACTCGATGACGGCAGACTTACCGATGGACAGGGTCGCACCATTAACTTTAAAAACTGTGTCATCATCATGACCTCTAACATCGGCTCTGAAATAATTTTGCATGCCAAAAAAATTGACGACGCAGTCAAAACAGAAATTCAAAAACTACTACACAAAGCATTCAGACCTGAATTTTTAAATCGTATCGATGAGATTGTATTCTTCAACATGCTCTCTGCTGATGTGATCAGAAACATTGCGCGTGTCCATTTTAAAAACTTTGAAAACCGTCTCAAAGCAAAGGATATTGCAGTCACCATCACCGACGGCGCACTTGACATGGTAGCAAATGAAGGTTTTGAGCAAGAGTTTGGCGCGCGTCCACTTAAACGAGCAATCCACCAATTCATCGTCATCCCAACGTCACAATTTTTACTGCAGAACCCTGACACAAAGCAAATTAAAATTGATGTAAAAGATAATAAAATAACTATTTCGTAGAGGTGTAAACTGATTTTAACGTAAAACAAAATTGACAGCGCGTATCTTTTTTGGTACTATTCAAGCAAGTTAAAAAAAGGATAGCTTAGTAGAATTTATCAAAACTTTGCCCATCTCTTTTTTCAAAGAAGACTCTGGAAATGAACCTGTACGAAAATGGTTATTTACATTAACACAACAAGAACGAAAAATAATTGGCAGAGATATTGGAATACTCCAATTAGAATGGCCTATTGGAACTCCGTTAGTAAAAAACATCAGCGTTGGTCTTTGGGAAATTAGAAGTAAATTAGAAAATAGAAATGCTCGCATATTGTTCATGATGCATTCTGGTGCAATTGTTTTGCTTCATGGTTTTATAAAAAAAACAGAAAAAACACCGCCACAAGAAATTGATTTAGCAAAAAAAAGAATTCTAAAAGTTAAGGCTATAAAATGAAAAAAAATAAACATATCGGATCCAGCTTTGAAAGCTTTCTTGAAGAAGATGGTATTTTAGAAGAAGTAAATGCTGCAGCCATCAAAACAGTCATTGCTCAAAATTTAAAATTGCACATGGAAAAAAATAAAATAACACAAACTAAAATGGCATTGATGCTTAAAACAAGTCGTGCAGCAGTTGTACGATTGCTGGATCCTGAAAATTATTCAGTAACTCTTTTAACGGTAAATCGCGCAGCATCTATTCTAGGCAAAAAGATTAATATCAATTTTGTAGATATTAACAAGCCAACCGATAACATCAAAAAACAAAAAAAGACATTAAAATAATATTATCCGTAGCTTGTTAAGTAAGGCAACAAAAACAAGCTGTAGCTAGTTAATTAATGATTGATTTATTAAGCTACAGCTTAACTTATTTCCAATATTTTCCAATTACGATTTTTTTTAGCGCTAAAACCAACATCTCATTGACTTGGGCAGCCATGCATAAATCAGTAACATAATTTTCACAAGCAATCGATTTTTTAATGTTGCAACGGTTTTAACCGCACATAAATCTCGCATGCCAAGTTTACCATGAATACGACCAATACCTGATTTCTTGTAGCCACCAAAAGGATCAGCACCCAAAACATAGTTTGCGCCATTGATGCTGATGTTTCCGGTTTTGAGTGCCGCAGCTACCCGTGCAGCACGCTGCGTGTCGCTGGTAAAAATATAACCACCCAGTCCATAGATGGTATCATTTGCCAACTCTATCGCTTCCTGTTCACTGTCAAAAGGCACGATTGGTAGCACAGGCCCAAAAACTTCTTGCGCCCAAACAGCCATGTCACGCGAAACATTGGTCAAAATAGTGGGCTCAAAATATGCACCAGACAAACCTTCTGGCCGCTTACCACCGGTGACCACACGTGCACCCCGCTTTACAGCATCACGCACTTGCGCTTCAACTCCTTCCAGCTGTTTTTGATTAACCAACGGCCCCATAACGGTTGCAGGATCAAGTGCCGATCCAACCTTTTGCGTTGCAATAAATGCCGTAAGTTTATCAACTACTTTCTCAAACACAGATCGATGCACGATCAATCGCTTTAATCCATCACACGTTTGCCCACTGTTTAAAAAACGATAAAAATATAAAGAGGGCATGATCAAATCAAGATCAATATCATCAAAAACAATACCTGCCGCAGAACCACCCAACTCAAGTGTTGCAGGTATCATTTTTTGTGCTGCAATTTGGTATATCGCTTGTCCTGTTTGTGTACTGCCCGTAAACCAAATGCGATCAACATCGCCGTGCATCAAATAATTGCCCGCATCAAAACCTTTACCATACACAAAACTACAAACACCAACAGGAACTTGGGCTTCTATAAAAATTTGCTCAAACAGTTTGGTTGCAAGCATGCAATATTCAGAATGTTTCACGACAACCGTGTTGCCAGCAACCAAATTTTGAATCACCGCCCAAATAAAATTGGTAAAAGGATAATTCCACGGAATACTAATTCCAATCACACCATGCGGCTCAAAGTAAACAACATGACGTTCTTTGTAACTTTCATATACCGTATCTGGCTCCAGCCATGTCGGTGCATTGTCCAAATAACATTGCATGTGCGCAAGGCCAACACAAACATCAATTTTTTTGCATATTGCTATCGGCATTCCCATTTCTTGGGCTATGGCATGAGCAATTTCATCTTGTCGTTTTTGAAATTGATCATAAAGTCCTCGTAAAATTTTTACTCGTTCTTGAACTGATACCTGCGACCAAGCAACAAAACTTTCTCGAGCCAACTTGACCTTGACGTCAATTTCTTCGGGTGTTGATGCAACAACTTCGGCAAGGATCTGATAATTGTTGCTGGGATCGGTCACAATCATTTTTTCATAGTTCATACAACTCTCTCTTTTTTAAACTCAAAAATAGCGCACAAAAAAAGGGAAGCATTTTTTACTCCCCTTGTAAACTAATTGAAAAAATTCAACGACTTTTAATCTAACAGCAACACCCACCGCGAGTTCTAACCTTGTCAGACCCAGCGGACACGACCACACTTTGATTTGCAATAAGAAATGTTCTTATAAAAGGCACATCCAAATGATCTTGATTATGATCTATCCGCTCAGCTATTTTAGGAGAAAAAGCAGGAACATCTCCTCCAAAAATTCCACCTTTAATCGAAGAACTACCTAATAGTTGAACTGTCCCATGAACTATCTCTTCGTCTGTATCTGGAATCTCAAAACAGATATTACCCCTTACCTCAGTATCTCTCAAAATAATCTCGGTTAACGTTCCTCTAACAACTAGATCGTTGTTAATAACACTACTCGTAAATTCCCATGTTCGAATCGGTTCTTTAAAAATCAGAAAAACAGCTCCTACAACCTGTACGGGCGGAGAATATTCTCCAGGTCGTTTAAATGTAACAAAAGCATCAGATCCATTTTCTTCCACAGAATAACCATCATAATCATTCCCTCTTTTCTGTAACAATACATTCTTTCTAGGACAATGCAGCTGCAACGTGCTCAAGCACATAAAAAATGTGCTCACTAACAAAAAATATCTTTTCATTTTTTTCCTACGATTTTTTATCTTCTTTGCCTGGCAAATATTTTAAACCATACATCGCCAAATCTTTTTCATCAACAATACCAGGTGCTTTCATCATCGCATCAATTCCTTTTTGTGTTTTTGGAAATGCAATGACGTCACGAATTGATTTTGATTTGGTCAAAAGCATGATAATACGATCAAGACCAAGTGCCAGTCCACCGTGTGGAGGACAACCCATTTCAAGCGCAGTTAAAAGTGCGCCAAATTTTTCTTGCATTTTTGCTTCATCAAGGCCCAAAATACCAAACATTTTCTTTTGAAATTCAATATCGTGAATACGAATCGATCCACCACCAAGCTCATAACCATTAAGCACCACGTCGTATGCACGAGCTTTGATCTCGCCAAATGGCTTACCTTCAAAGCCCTCTTTGGGGCTCGTGAAAGGATGATGCACTGCATTCCAGCGTTTTTCAACTTCATCATATTCAAACAATGGAAAATCAGTAACCCAGCAGAAACGATACTCTTCATGATTAATTAAATTTAATTCTGCAGCAACTGCACAGCGTAAACGGCCAAGAAGTGTCCATGCTTCAGTGTATTTTCCCGCAATTAAAAATAAGGTATCACCCGCTTTTACGGTTGGAATAATTTTTTGAACTTGTGTTAAAAAGTCAGCTGGTAAAAACTTTGCCACCGGTGATTCTGCTTGGCCTTGCTCACTGAAGCGAACCCACAACAAACCTTTTGCACCCATGTTAACAGCTTTGTTTACCCAACTATCAAGCTCAGAGCGTCCAAACTGTTTTTGGTGCACATGAAGCGCACCGATTTTACCACCTTGCGTCAGCACGGTTTGTAAAAATTTCAGCTCGGTTGTTGCAAAAAGTGAACTAATATCTTTAATTTTTAAATCATAGCGCAGGTCAGGTTTATCAGATCCGTACCACGCAAACGCATCATCAAACGTAATGCGCTCAAATTTTTCAGGGATATCCAAGTTCATGGCTTTTTTAAACACGCTATGCAACAGTTTTTCAATCGTTTGCATAACATCTTCTTCGCATACGTATGACATTTCAACGTCAATTTGTGTAAATTCAGGCTGACGATCTGCGCGCAAATCTTCATCTCTAAAGCAACGAGCTATCTGAACATAACGATCCATACCAGATGCCATCAAAAGTTGTTTATACATTTGCGGTGACTGCGGTAAAGCATAAAAACTACGTTCATGAATGCGCGATGGAACCAAAAATTCTCGTGCCCCCTCAGGTGTGTTTTTGGTCAAAATTGGAGTTTCAATTTCAAGAAAACCTTCATTTCTAAAAAACTCTCGCATGAAAAAAGTTATGTCACTGCGAAGCTTAAAAATGCGATACATTTCATTTCTGCGAAGATCAAGATATCGATAGGTCAACCGCATTTCTTCATCAACATCATGCGCTTCTTCCATCATGAATGGAAGTGCCACCGATTTGTTTAAAATTTCTAGTTCGTGCACTTGAAGTTCAAATGCTCCTGTGCGCATCTCTGGATTTGTTAAATTTGCACCACGTTCAACCACAAGTCCCGTAACAGCGATCACGTACTCACTGCGCAATCCATGCGCAAGCTCATGAGCAGTTGGCCCAAAATCAGGACTAAAAACAACTTGCATGATGCCTTCGCGATCTCGTAAATCGATAAAAATCAAACCGCCATGATCACGACGTCTATGCACCCATCCAAAAAGTGTAATCGATTTACCAACATATTCTTGTGTAATCAGACCGCAATAAGTTGTTCTTTGTTTCATGGTTCCGCTTGCTTTCTATCAATTAAAAGAGGTATGAGAAGCTGACGTTACCAATATATCCAATACTGCTTCCTGTTGGCAATTTATGTTTGGTAATTAAAGTACCACACATGTCTTTATAGTGCTGACCAGGAATAAGCGCTGAAAAATATCCAGCAAGTTTCAATTTTTCACAGAACAATCCGCTCACCTTTAAGGTTAATTCTGTTCCCAGGAAATTGTCTGCAAATTGTGGTTCTGTTTTATGTTTAGGTATAAAGCTCGCTGTTTCTGGAGCCCAATAACCAATAACGTTCGGTACTAAAGAAATTGCATATCGTTGTAATTGTGGAACTTTCCATTCAAGTCGAGCACCTAAAAATGCAAGATTGGTAAACTCATTAACAACTCCTGGCTGAAGCACTGCTGTAATATTTTCCTGCGATACATCAGCATTTGGAAGAGCTACGTTAAATCGAGGAGCTCCTTGGTTAAGCATAATCAAATGATCTAAACGTTTACCACCGTATACTGATTGCAGTGGTATAAATCCAGTAAAGTCAAGATTATATAATTCAGCTGCAGAAAGTTTATTCTCATCACGCTGAAGATCAATGTACCCTGAAGCATACCCAACACCAATTGATAAATTTAAAACTTTCGGTCGAACTTCATAGGTTGCGTCAGCAACAAAGAAATAACCATCCAACAATCGTCTTTGTTCAGGACGAATACGATCAAATGCAGTATAAATATTTGTTGGCGTTAAAACACCATTAACAAGAACTGGCACATTACCAATATTTTTACCATTGGTTGATGTTGTTTGCGGCGTAGCCTTCAACAAGTTTATAATCGCATCATTTACAGGAGCTTGCTGAGGCTTTTTCGTTGTTGAAGGATCTTGCGTAAATACTTTAGTATATTGTTCAACCAAAAATCCATTACCATCTTTTTCAATTTTAATTTCGTTACGATCCCATGGCCGAACATCCACTTCACCAAAGTTCAGCGCACATTCAAATCCCCAATTAAATCTATTGTACGCACCCTCTACTGCACAACCAACCGTTGACAGATAAGTATCAACATCATTTTTAAATTCTAAGTCCTGATCTGGTGAATTTTGATGAACAATGTAGGGCTCAATATTAATTTTCTTTTTATCTTTTTTATATACCAAAATATCTTGTCGTATCGCCATGATGTATGCTTGACGACCAACACCGCGCACTGGACATGCCCCAATCTCATTTTTTCGTATAGGAGCTAGATTATTATCAAGTGATGTTTGAAGGTTTTGAACTAATGCAAAATAAAAATCAAAAATATAACGATCTTGTACCGGATTAAAGCTTAAAACTATACCAGGAGCATATTGATCAATGGATGAACCAGGACCAAATCCCAAGAAATCTGTTGCATCATATGCAGCACCAAGACTGATTCCTCGACCAACTTGATACGGAATTAATCCAATCTGAGCATAGTGATTAAGATTATCATTGGTACCAAGTTTAATTTTTAACCAACACTCACGCATCCACAACAAATGCTTGTTGCTTGCTGTACCTTTAACTGTTTGTGTAACGCCAGCAATCGTAGCGGAGCTATCTTCATTTTTAGTTTCTGTCGATCCTCCCCATTTATAGCGGAAACGAAACGCATCATAAAACTGTATGATTGGGTTATCTTGGTTACCGTAAGCTATGCAAAATAAATAATCAGCGGTGGTTCGTAGATAAAAAATCGAATCAGCTCCTATTTCACTGTTCAACAATGTTAAATTGTTGCTCACAAAGCTTTCAACCGTGCATTTGCCGTTCATGTCCAAGACTAAGTTATCAGTACTAAACTGAATTTTATCAGCACCTGCAACAACCGTTGCAACACCAAGCAACGTTACAATACCAAGCAACAACGATAATTGTATCTGTAAAATCCGAGTTGTCATAAAGTTCAAGTTCATAGACCGTCCATACAATGATTTTTAAAATGAATTATTTAATAAACAATATCTAACAAAAGAACCCTATTGTCAATTAAGGAGCGGATTAAAACATGCTCAGAAAGCAGTTAAAACTCATACATTAGAGCAACATTTCCAATAAACCCAATGTCACTGCCCGACGAGCTCTTAAAATCATTGATCACTTTGCCATGATTGTCCCGATAAAAAAAACCGGGCAAAAAAAGTCCTGCGTAACCAGCGCACTTTATTTTTTGCCACATAGTCCACTCAAATTCTGTTGAAAGCTCAACCCCTAAAAAGTTTCGTGCAAGGCGATTTTCATGAGTTGTATGATCAATGTAAACTGGCTGAGGAGTCCAATAACCAACACAATTTCCACTGAGCATCAACCCATAACTCTTGCACACTGTTGGATTGTAAACTATTCGCGTTCCAACAAATGCAATATTTGTTAAATCTTGTATCGTTGCTGATTGAATATCATTGATTAAATTAGTTTCCAGTGTGTCAGCACTATTTAGATTATTGCAACGCGGAAGCCCCTGATTTAATGCAATAATATGGTGAATTCTGGTACCGGTGTATTCAGATTGAAGCGGAATAAAACCAGAAAATGTTTGATTCATGCATTGATGATGCGACATAGCATTGGTATCAGTTTTTTTATTACAATCTCCTGACGCATATCCTGCACCAAAGGCCCACTGTAAAACAGTCGGAACAACATCATAGGACGCATCTGCAAGAAAAAAATAACCATCAAAAAATTTCGTTTGTGCTGCACGAAATCGATCATACGCATTATATAAATGAGGCCCAATTTTTTGACCGTTCATTTTACAACTTTTAGCTGACCCATTAACATACTGATCATTGACAGTAGTTTCCTGAGCAAGCATAGCCGTTTTTAATGCAGGATCTTGGTCATACACCTTGGTATAACGTGAAACCAAATATCCATTATCGTTTTTATCAATCGATAATGCATTTCTATCCCAAGCCTTAAGCAGTGCTTCGCCAAGATTAAATGCCCCTTCACAACCCCAACTCCAACGAGTGTAAACAGCCTCTACAGCAATACCAATCGTCAACAATGTGATATCCGTATCACGTAAAAACTCCACTTTTTGATCAGGTGCCCCTAAATATACAACATACGGCTCAATATCTATGTTGTTGCAAAATAGATGATGCAATTTGTGATCCCATGCAATGATATATGATTGCCTACAAGTACCACCAATAGCCATTGATTGTATATTTACGCCGCCAACAGCTTCAACGGTATCACCAACCGTGGATTGCTTATTTTTTAAAATAGCACCGTATACATTGAAACTATATTTATCGGGGACAACATTAAAATTAATAAGCGCCGCAGGAGCATATTGATCAATATAAAAATCTGATTTAAATCCCAAATAACTTGAAGAATCATATGCTGCCCCAAGGCTGATTCCGCGGCCAACTTGATAAGGAATTAATCCCAATTGTACATAACTTTCAGCATCCAATTTCGATCCCAAACGTATATTTCGCTTGGTCATTACATTATTCAAATCAAACTTTAACCAGCCCTCACGCATCCACAGTAAATGCTTATTTACCGATGAACCAGCCACACTTCTGAATGCTCCAGCCACAACAAGAGGTCGATTGTACACATATGTTTCAGCAAAACTTCCCCAAACATATCGAAAACGTACTGCATCATAAAATTGAATCATTGCTGCGTCTGTGTCACCCAACTTCACATCAAGGCTATAATCAATGGTTGACCTCATATTCCACACCCAATCATTGCCGCGACAATTCAGTGTGTTCATATTTACCGCAACAATTCCATCAACCGTACATTGCCCAGCCAATTGAGTGGTAACCGTTTGTGCAAGCGCAGTTGTTGCAATGCACATTATGCCAACAATAGTCCAAAATTGATGAAGGGGTGGATATGATATAGACATTTTCACAATATTTTCCCAAAATGCTCATACAAGATAGAGCCAACAAACAGGCTTAATTTTATTAAACCCAAATTGGCATGTCATAAAAAAAATATATTTCGATTTTACTGATAAAATTGATTTGAAATAGTATCTACGAAATAACAACCACTGTCAAAAACAATAACCCATCCATTGCAATCTATAAGGATTCTTATGTCAACAAAAAATTTGTTAATTGGGGCACACGTTTCAATTGCTGGTGGCTTTGATCAAGCAATTGTTCGCGCAGAAAAAATTGGAGCAACCTGCATTCAGATTTTCACCAAAAGCAATCGTCAATGGTACAGCAAACCAATCACGGATGAAGATGTTGTTGCATTTTTAGCGCAACAAAAAAAATCATCGGTGCAAATAGTTGTTGTGCACGCATCATATTTAATCAATTTAGCATCAGCCAACAAGGAAACCGCTGAAAAATCACAACAAGCCTTAGTTGACGAACTACTTCGTTGCGAAAAACTACACATTCCATACCTTGTGCTTCATCCAGGGACATCTCCATCAACAGACCATGAATCAACGTTGCTAACGATTGCAAAGCAAATCAACATTGTCTTTCAAAAAGCAAAACCAAAACACACGACGCTTTTACTTGAAACCATGGCTGGTCAAGGATCAACTGTAGGAAAAACGTTTGAAGAATTAGCAGAAATCATAAAACACGTAACCGTTAAATCTCATATTGGGGTATGCGTTGACACCTGCCATATTTTTGCAGCAGGGTACGATTTTCATGACAAAAAATCATATCATGAACTATGGAAACATTTTGATGCCGTTATAGGACTTGAAAAACTTAAGGCATTTCACATTAATGATTCCAAAAAAGAACTCGGTTCATTTGTTGATCGACACGAACATATCGGACACGGTAAAATACCGTCAACAGCCTTTAAACTTTTAATGCAAGATAAACGATTTATAAACATCCCCAAGCTACTAGAAACGCCCAAAGATCATGATGAAATTGAAGATGATAAAAAGAATTTAGCGACACTCACGCGATACAGCAACGAGTAGAAAAAAAAGATCGATGGTGGAACCTATGCCCCCTAACCAGAATAGCAATTATCCACCATCGAAAATAAGCAGTTCTCCGACCATACTACCTTACTATCAAAAACAAGGAAGGAGATACGTTCATTCTACGCAGACCATCTACTTTATCAAAAATAAATTATCTTGTTGCGCAACAACAACAAAAAAAGGGCCCTGAATTAGGGCCCTTTTTCAAAAAGCAACAGAAATATTTTTTTGCAACAACTAAGTTCAATAAAACTGAACCCAATCTTATACGAGAACTTCTACAATGTGATAAACCATATCGCCTTCTTTCCAGTCAGTAAAACCTTCAACTGCAAATGCGCAATCACTGCCTTCTGAAACAGAAGAAACTTTATTTTTATCTTTTTGCAACGTACGAATAACGCCACGACCAATAAGTTCACCGTTGCGAACAATTTTAACTTTACCACCTTGTTGAAATACGCCGCTCTCAATACCAGCACCAGCAATAACACCAACAGACTTGATTCTAAATACCGCTTTAACGCGACCAACACCAAGCTGTTTTTCTTGTACTTTCTTGATACGACTTTCCTGAAGAGCAGCCCGAGCATCATCAAGCAATTGATAAATAATATCAAAAGTTTTAATCACAACACCTTTTTTAGATGCGTACTGCGCTTCTTTGTGCACTTTAACACCAAGACCGTATACAATTGCACCTGTTGTTGAAGCAAGCTCAACGTTGTTTTCATTGATATCACCAACGCCAACATCAATAATACGTATTTTTTCTGCTTGTTCTTTATTCATTTTAATAATGCTGCTGAGTAATGCTTCTTTTGATAACAATGTATTTGCTTTCAAAATAACATTAATACTACCAATGCCTTCTTGTTGTTCATGCCCCAAAACCTTTGACGCTTCACCTTGAGGTTTGATCAACATTGTTTTTTGGTGCTTTTTAAGCACTGCAGCATCAGTTGCAAATTCAAACACATCACCGGCCTGCGGCAATCCTGAGAATCCAGCTATTTGTGCAGGCACAGAAGGCCCAACTTCTACTAAATTTTTACCAGCATAATTTTTAATTGAACTTACTTTGCCTGATGTAGATCCACAAACAAAATGATCACCACGAGCAATGGTACCGCGTTGCAAGATAATTGTTGCAACAGCACCACGACCATGTTCCATTTTAGATTCTAAAACAAACCCACGAGCAACATCTTTGGAATCTGTTCTCAAGTCCATGATATCAGCCTGAAGTCTGAGCAACTCAAGCAATTCATCAATACCTTCGCCAGTTTTGGCTGATATTGGAACACATGGAACTTGTCCACCCCAATCTTCTGGCAATAAATCTTGATCAGCAAGTTGTCGTTTTACAATGTCAATTCTATCACGCGACACTTTGTCGATTTTATTAAGCGCAACAACAGCCGTTGCACCAAAAGTTTTAATTATTTTAATGCTTTCAATGGTTTGAGGCTTTATGCCATCATCAAGCGCTATCATAAGCACAACCAAATCAGCAATTAATACTCCGCGTTCACGCATTAAAGAAAAAGCTTCATGCCCAGGAGTATCAACAAATACAAGGTTTCCAAATTTTGTAGTAACTTCATACGCAGCAACTTGTTGCGTAATTCCACCTTTTTCGCTGTCTGCAACACGCGCTTTACGAATGTAATCTAAAAATGATGTCTTACCATGATCAACGTGCCCAACAACCACAACGGTTGGAAGACGCCGCTCTGTTCCTGAAGAACTTTTAGCTTCAATAAATTTTTCTAAAACAGCATCGTTATTTTGATGCGGTTCTTCATGTAAAATATTAAAATCAGCAAGGAACTTAACAATTTGATCTTTTTTTAAGACCTGATTTTTATTAGCAAAAACGCCACGTTTCAATAGCTGTACAATCAAATCTGTTACAGAACACTGTAACTTTTGAGCAAGATCACCAACGGTCATGTTGCACACAACTATTTTTTCAGTTGCAGGCAATCCGTACTTAAAAAGTTTACCGGTATCAACTAAGGTTAGATGTTTTTTAAGGAAATCAATTTGCTCATCGGAAAGAACAAAAACATTATCGTATACGCCAACTTTGCGATCACGCAAGGCCTTAATAATGTCATCTACCGATACACCAAACTGTAATGAAAAATCTTTAATTCGCATTAATAAACAACTTCGTTTTCAATTTTTTAAGTATTTGACCCAAAATCAACTTCCTCAAGGCCTTCACCTGAAGACACAAGCTCAATATCAAGTCCCAGTAATTCAGATGCAAGGCTAATATTTTGCCCCATTTTTCCAATAGCAAGTGCTCGTTGGTCTTCACTTACCCAAGCACGAGCTCGTCTATCATCCAAAATTTCAACTCGATTAATTTCTGCAGGTCGCAATGCCAACGCAACAAGCTCTTCCTTTGAATGTCCCCAAGAAAAGATATCAATCTTTTCACCGTTTAATTCTTTAAGAATAGGCTTAATCCGGCTTCCGCCAACACCAATACAAGTTCCAACAGGATCAATGTTTGGATCATTTTGAGCTACGATGACTTTGCTTTTGTACCCAGCGCGTCGCGCTACAGCTTTAATTTCGATTAATTTATCGTACACTTCTGGAATTTCAAGCTCAAGTAAACGAGTCAAGAAATCAGCAGAAGCTCTATCCAAGATCAACTGACCATTGCTTCGATAATCATGATGTACTGTTTTAAGCAGCGCCCGAATAGGACGACCAGCCACATATTTTTCACCTGGAATTGACAATGATTTCGGCAAAAATGCCATTGTGTCGCGCACTACAACAAGGGTGCCAGAGAATTCATGCTTATGCACAACGCCTTGAACAATTTCTCCAACCTTATCTGCAAACATATCAGCAATGGTTTGTGCTTCGATGTCTTTTAACTTTGATGCAATCAATTGACGAGCTTTTAAGATTTCAACGCGCCCAATCGGCTCTTCAAAAGGAATCCAAAGCTGATCGCCAACCGCTACGCCTTTTTGTAGGGCCATTGCTTTTTTAAGCGAAATTTCAGTTTCAGCGTTTTCCACAGATGCAACCACTGTTTTCTGTATTTCTACAACAAGTGCTTCTGTTTTTTTGTTTATTGTTACTCTCAATACAGCTTCAGGGTATTTTTTAGCATAGGCAGCATGTATACCTTCACAAACAATGTTATGAAGAGCTGCATGATCTAAACCTTTTTCATCAACAAGTTCAGCAATAACTTTATTCAACATGTTTCGATTTGGACCCCGCATTTGAGAGTTATAATAATTCAGACAGGTTTTGGATATGATATAAACATCTTACCAAAAAAATAAAAAATGAAAAGAAGAAACCTTTCCGCCAGTCCTCGCTCTTTAAGAAATCTTCTTTATATAATTCTTATATTTAAGAAAGAGTAATAGGTGAGACCTGTTTATGGGGATAACTTTTCAAAAAAACGTTTTTTTTGCTTTACTTATCACGGTTTTTATTTTTTGGGGATGTGGATAAGTGGTGGATAACTTGGGGAAAACTCGACACCCCATCTTTCGATTGCGGCTCTAGATCGTAATTTTAGCATACGATACCCCTCTGCGTATCGACCTAGAGCCGCTTCCGGAGAGGGCGTGGGGGATAGGGTGAAAAGTTATCCACCACTTATCCACCACTTATCCACCAGTTATCCACCACTTATCCACATAAAAAAATCTTGTCCGTGAGTCAGTTTTATTCAAGGATGTATTTGCTTAAAAGTAAGCACCATTTATTTTGTAAAGCAAAGGGAGACTTAAGGTAATTTTGAGCGATTGCATGCTCTGGGAAGTAAATAGAGAGGCCTTGGGCCTTTTTAAGTTTTGGTCCGACTTTGTTTTCAATAACCAGGTAAGGAAAGATATCCAGTCCGGCTTGTAGATGCGAAAATAGTTTTTCTTGGAGTTCGCGTTGTTTTATTGGATCTTTCAGGGTGATGTGTTGTACGTGTTGTTGGAGATTTTGATAAAAATGTCCAAGATCAATATAGCTTGGTTCTTCAAAGCATGTGCAATATTGAGTTGATTTACATTTTCTAATAATGTCAGAGACGCTACGGTTGTGTTGATTTGAGAGAGCTTCATGCAGTAGGTGGGCTATCATGTGAATATTTTGTTCAAGTTGCTGTGTGTAGCTTAAATCAAGGGCTGATAGGGTATAGTCGTTGATTAATTTTTGGTAAGCTTGCTCGTATGACAAGACAATGTGTGATGCAAATTCTTTTGGTGATAGTGTTGTGTGGGTAAATGGCTCGAGGACATAATCATATTTCCAGCCCGTGCCATATTCAATTTCTTCTGATCCAACAAAGTACTGTGCGTAGCGCTTACAGATCGATGCAATTTCGATCATGGACATGAGGCAGGCATCAAAACCTATGAGCGCTAGTTTTTGGCCACCCAGTATTTTGGTACTAATTTCATAAAGAGCAGCTTCAAGGTCACGATTTGAAAGATATGATTTAAAGGTGTCGTCAAAGCATATGCCACGCTTGCCGTCGAGTTGTAGGGTGTTTTCTAGTTCTTGGCAGACCAGTGCAAGGTAACTTGCTCCACGGTCAAGTTCCAGTTTATTCTCAGTTGGATTGAAGTAAAATAGATCGCATGGATTCATGGTGCGTGCAAAATTAGGATCAATAGCGCCGGTGCCGTGATTCCATAAAATAAGAGCATAATTGTCAGCAGGATAATGAGTGACTGCCCACGACACACAATTAACCAGGGTTACAGAAAGACCGCTATTGAGTTTTTGCGTTGGACTATCATCATCTTGCACTAAAAGTCTGCGACCTTTTTTGATAATGTAGCGCTTTGTAGGGTTTAAATAACCGGGTGTATTCAGTTGTACAACGATTGAAATATTTGCATTTGAACCAATCAGTTCCAACTGTTTAAGATTTTTCCATGCAAAATAATGAAGATCATTGTCCGCTGCCATGTACACAATAAATGTCCAAGAAGCTTTTGGATTTACGGATCTAATTTCTTGCATATCTTCTAGGCTGAGTTCTATGCCGTTTTGTTCTTGTTGTGCTTCGGTAATAAGTGCGTGGAGTTCTGATTGTGAAATAAATCGTTCATCCACTATTTTTGCTTGCAGGGTAGAATAATTTAATTGCAAAATGCAAAAAAGCAGCAAACTTTTAAGTAGGTTGTTGTGTTTCATAAAACTCCTTTTTTATGGACAACATATTTTCAGATATGGCTTTATACGGTTAGCAGCGTATGAAAGAAGGGATGGGGAAGGCAACTGTTTTTGCCCATTTGACGTAAAAGAGCCATATGATAACTGCCGTAATTCCAAAGCTTAGTTGGAAATCTAAAAACAAAACATGAAAAGGATTATGTTGCACAACAATGAGAGTTGTAAGCGCAAATGCATGAATACCTGAGTACTGAAATCCATTTAATTTGCTAAACATTTGGATGATGATCATGATCATCGATCGAATAAATGAAATGCTTGAAATGGTGATTAAAGCATATCCGGTTATGAGTAAAGCATACAATCCAAATCGAAAGCGACTCCGGAGTTGTAGGTAGTGAAATATGGCTATGCACAGTCCTACCAGCGTTACCAAATGAATACCAGATCGGGCCATGTGATGAGCAATGCCCCAGTACAATGATTGATGTTGGATATGTAAAGATAAACTATCTTTTTCTTTTTTGCCTAAAAATAATGGATTGTATAGATGGCCTGTTGCGGCGTTAAAGTGGTGAGATAAATACTGCAATACTTGTTGATACCAATGAGCTTTACTGCAAGATATAATAAAAAATTTTTCAGATGATATGTATGCGCTTGCCCAAATGCCTTCTTTGATAAGGTATAAAAAGTATGGATTGTCTTGTATGTTTATGGTTGGTGGTGGTTGTTCTAGGCAAATATTATGAAATACCACCAGTTGTCCGAGCTCAAGTTTTTGTGAGCGCTTGTAGGGGATTTGAATAGATATTGTTTTTGGACGATCTAATGTTCCAACATCCTTGCTCAAGATGGTATCTGTTTGTACAAGTATGGTGGTAACTGCTCGATCTTGTGTGTTATGTTGCAACTGCTCAACGGTACCGCGTACGATCAGTGGTTTTTCCAAAAAGTTATTATCTTGTTGAAATTTATATTGTAGATATTGTATGCGTACAAAAATTGAGGCTGCAGTAAGAAAACAAAAAATTATAGTTACCGTGTATTTGTTGAATTGATATATGCATGCAAATCCTGATACAATCAAAAATAACATAGTGTACCATGCTTGATGAAGCACGATGAAGCTACTTATAATACTCACGAAAGCGCACAACAGTATCATGCGCGTAAAAGGAATTGTAAAATGTGTTTTTGGAAAAATCATAGTAGTACAAGCATAGCAAAAAATATCTTTTTCTCTATGCTCATAGTGTTTATCTTCGCAATTAAATTACAAAGTGTTGAAAATATGTCTACTCACAAAAAAGTTTTTAAATCTGTTTTGTCCAATGGCCTTACGGTTTTGATTCATCAAAAAAAAGCTGCGCCCAAAGTTGCGCTGCAGATGTGGTACAACGTTGGATCCAAGCATGAACAACCAGGCGAAAGAGGAATGGCTCATTTCCTTGAGCATATGATCTTTAAGGGCACTGACACAATGCTTAGTGAAGCAGATATTAATGCTGTGTCACAAAAGCTTGCGGCTTATGCTAATGCTTTTACGTCGTATGATTATACGGCATATGTTTTTGATGTTCCGGTAGCAAACTGGGACAAAATGCTTCCGATTTACGCTGATTGCATGCAAAATTGTTCATTTTTGCAAGATCATATGAACTCTGAAGTGCAAGCAGTTATTCAAGAATTAAAAATGTATCGAGATGATTATCACTGGACGCTTGCTGATGGTTTGATTACTAATATTTTTGAATCACATCCATACCATTATCCAATTATTGGATACAAGCAAGATCTATGGAACTTGCAAAGAGAAACATTTTTTAAGTTTTATCACAAATATTATGTGCCCAACAATGCGGCATTTGTGGTCGTTGGTGATGTTGATCCTGTTGAGGCTCTGGGCAAAATTGAAAAAGTGCTGGGCGCAATTCCACGTGGTCAAGATGTAGTGCATCCTGAATTTTTCTTTAATGACGAGCTACAAGCAAAAACATTCAGTATCTATCGTGAACTTGAACAAGCATTTTGCATGATGAGTTTTGTGGTACCTGGTGGTCGTGAAAAAAAAGATTTTATTTTTGATATCATTGGCTCACTTTTAGTAAACGGCAAAGGTTCTCGACTGCATATCAAGCTGGTCGATGAACTTGAGCTTGCAACATCAGTCAGCTCTATGTGTTATGGATTATTTGATCGAGGAGTTTTTTTTATATCATTTAAACCAAAACATGAAAAAGATATTCCGGCGATTAAAGAAATTATTTTTAATGAAATTCGTGCGCTGGCTTATGAACCAATTCCAGAAGAACAAATGCGCCGTGCTTTAAAAATAGCACAAATTGATTATCAACATCTGCTTGAAGATACCACCAAGCAAGCATCTGCCATAGGTTCAGCATTTATTGGTTTTCAGGATGAAGAGTATCCATTTGAATATTGCAACTACAATCAGGCTACGATTGTTTCAGAGATTCAAGCGTTACTTCAAAGATATTTTAGAAAATCACTTTGTTTTTATGGCGAAGTTATAAAAGCTGCGCAGGAAGATAAGCCTTATTTAAAGCAGCTTCAAGAAGAGTCTGATGCGCTTGATAGCAAAATACTCAGTGGCAAGGATCGCAAAACATTAGTTGAAGCTGGTCGCTATGTAGACAGTGTTGTGGTCGAAAAATTACCAGTACAAAAATTTCCTGCACCAGAAGTGTATACTCTCGCAAACGGACTTAAAATTTTGTTGTCTCATAATGATGAAGTTGATTTGGTTGAATGTGCGTTGCGCTACAAAGCTGACTATCAATATGACACGCAGGATTTGCTTGGTATGGGGCATCTGGTTGCAAAAATGATGCTTGAGGGTACGGTCAAATATCCGGGATTATCATTTGTGCAGGAAGCTGAGTCATATGGAGTTACCTTGTACACCAACGCAGGCCACATAGAATGCTCGATGCTCTCAGAGGATTTGCGCAAAGGACTTGAGTTGATTGGTCAGATGGTACAAGAAGCTGTGTTTGATGAAGCAGCTTTTGACCGTATTAAAAATGTTACCAAATCACAGTTAACACAGTTTTGGGATACGCCTAAGCGCAGTATTAATCAGGTTGTGGCAGAGCAAGTGTATGGTAAACATCCGTACGCGAACATGTCGCTGGGAACAGAAGAGTCATTGCAAAAAATATCAAAAGATATGGCGTATGATTTTTATAAAAAAGTTTTAACGCCACAAGATTCTGTTTTGGTTGTTGTAGGTAACTTTGATCCAAAAACTATCAAGCAAGATATTGAAAATTATTTTGGCTCTTGGACTGGCGGCAAAATTGAAGATTTGCAGTATCCTGTCATTCAAGCAACTGCACCAAAAACAGTTGATATTGTTAAGCAACGAGACCAGATAGTGGTTGCGTTTGCTGGGCTATCGATTGATCGCTTACATCCTTGGTATGATGCATTGTTGGTGTTCAATCAACTTTTGGTTGTCGGCATGAATTCATATTTATTTTCACTGCGCGAGCAAAGTGGATTATTTTATACGATCAGTGGCTCATTGTTGCATGGTTCAGGAACACAACCGGGCATAGTTTTTATTAAAACCATTGTATCAAAAGATAGACTGCAAGAAGCGCAAGATGCGATTTTAAACTGTCTGGATACATCAATTAATAATGTAACCGAGCAAGAGTTTGATGAAGCAAAAGAGATGGTAATTAATACATTTCCTTCTTTGTTTGAAACCAATGAAGCATCGGCGAGTGCGTTTATGTTTCTTGATAAATATAATTTGCCCTATGATTATTTTGAAAAACGTATTTCTTTAATTCGCGCTATGAAATTGGATGACATGAAGCATGCAGTCAAACAATATTTAAATAGTAAAAATTTAATGTGTGTTCGCATTGGTCGAATGTAAAATTTTAGGATAACAACTATGAAAAAACTAGTTTTTGGATTTTTGATGATTGTGCAATCATTGGGTTGTCTTGCAACTGTTGATCGTCGTACAACAAAAACTCCAAACACACGTCGTGTACATTTTGAAGATGAACCGTTAAAAAATAACGCTGTAAGCGTTCAATTTGTACACTTTGATGCTCGTTTAAAATATTTATCCCCTCAAGCGCCTATGCCTATAAAATGCTCTGAGTTAGAACCCCTTAATTTCCAGCAGTGCTGTATTGCCATAAGTTTCATGGTAATGATATGGGCGGATTGTGGCTGTAATATTTTAGAGAAAAATCCAGCTGATAAATTACCAGTATGCAATCAGAGTCAAATTCCATGGTGTGCTCGAGTTGCTTTTGATGATGGGAAAGCAAATGCTATCAAGAAACCGCAGCAACCAAAAGAAAGAGAGATGTGGCCGAGACAGGTACCTAAAAAATATTCGAAATTATTACAAAATAAACGCAAAGATAATCGCATACAACGGCCTTAAAAATAAAAAATTACAAGGTTGTTGCAAAAGGCTTTAATTTTTTTCTAAAATACCCGTAAGAAGTATATTGTGTACTCTATTTTATAAGAGGGAACTATGAAAAAAATAATGAGTTTGCTTGCACTTACAGCTGTTTTTGCATTCACTGGCTGCAATAAAAACAAGCGAGAAGAAAATCGACGCACCAGAGAAGACAGAGAACGTAGAATGAAGCATGATCATAAAAATCATGATCATATGAAAAAAAATCACATGAAAAAAGATCATGAAAAGAAAAAAAAGGCTCACAAGTCATCTGATAAGCCTGCAAAAAAAGCAGAAAAAAGAGACTACTAAGATTAAATTCTAAGTATCGGGTAGGAGTCGGCGATTAAACCGACGTCCTCCCACACCACCGTACGTACCGTTCGGTATACGGCGGTTCATGCCGATGCCTTTACGAGCATATCATAATACCGATCAACAAGCCTTACAAGCCCTTGTTCTCGCCAGTAGGCAAGACCGAGGGCTTTATTTATTTGAGGCGAATTTGCAAGTCGCCAATATTGTTTTCGCGAGAATGCTATGCATCCTGCCCACTTTTCTGGGATTCCTAGAGCTACCAAATTCGTGAGTTTAGTTTTACACTTCTTCCACTGCTTTAGCAGACATGCTCTCAATCTTCTGCGTATCCATTCGTCTAGCTCTTGAAGCACACTCTTGGTCTGAATGATACCAAAATATCCACTCCATCCCATAAGGTACGAGTTCAGCTTCTTCAGTCTTTCTTCCATGGATATACCCCAATTGCGGTTTGTAATCTGTCGAATCTTGTCCTTAAACTTTTGTTTCGTTTTCGGAGCGATTCGCAGTTTAACTTCCCAGCATTGGGTAAACGAGAACCCTAAGAATTTCCTTCGAGAAGGATGGTCTACCGCACTCTTTTGCTCATTCACCTTAAGCTTTAATCGCTTTGAGATAAATTTTGCAACACTTGCGTACACTCGTTGTCCGGCTCTTTTGGTTGCTACGTAAATATTGCAATCATCTGCGTATCTAACAAAAGAATGTCCTCGTTGTGCTAGTTCTTGATCCAGATCGTTCAACATGATGTTCGAAAGCAGAGGACTTATTGGTCCACCTTGCGGTGTCCCTTCCTCTGTTGCTACACAACATCCATTCAGCATCACGCCTACTTGCAGGTATTTGCGAATGATTTGGTGTATGCGTTTATCTGCTACGCGCTTTACAATTTTCATCATAAGCACGTCATGATTGACGCTGTCAAAGAACTTTTCTAGATCAATATCTACCACAATTTTCTTTCCACTCTGAATGTAGCATTGAGCTTGGCGCACAGCTTGCCGTGCACTTTTGCCTGGCCTAAATCCATAACTGAAATTTGAGAACGTTGGTTCAAATATTGGTGTGAGAATTTGTTGAATTGCCTGCTGGATAAAGCGATCAAGCACCGTAGGAATTCCTAACTGTCTCACTCCACCGTCTGGTTTCGGGATTTCGAAACGACGTACAGGAGCTGGTTTATAGGTTCCTTCAAGCAGATCTTGTTTGATGCGCGGCCAGTGCTGTTGCAGAAATGGAGTCAGTTCATCGACTGTCATTTTATCCACTCCTGACGCACCTTTGTTGCTTTTCACTTGCTTAAGAGCTCGCTCGAGGTTGTCGCGTTCGACAACTTTCTCCATCAGATTGTTACTATGATTTGCTAAGATATGATGATTCATTTGTGTCATAAGTTTACTCAGTGCACCCAAAGTTCCGAATGTAATTCACCATTCTCACCCTTCGGTCTGCTCGGTTTTTTTTTCCGATTTTCTACTTTCATCGTATCCTTTATGTACTCATGGGTCATATCTTCATTGGTCATGTTCAGGCCTTCCCTGTTTTTTTTTTCAGGTACTATGCCCTCTGCTGACTTCTGCTAACTCAGCTTGTGTTTTCACACACGGTTGCCAACTTAGTCGGCATGTTAGCAGATCTCCTCGGGTAAGCGCATTACCTTTCATTCCATCTATCTGCCTTATATACTTCTCTGATCCTTTGACAACACAGACTTCATTTCGTAATGCAAACTCATCTGGATCAGCTTAGCCTCATAAGGTTCGTGTTCCTCAGACCGGAATTTTGCCGTCGGCTTCCTTCAGATTCCACCTCGCGGTGGACACCCTTGCCGTTAAGCTAATAGCTACGTTGTCATTCGCTATTCGGGACTTTCACCCTATAGATCACTGCGCGTGCCGAGCGCACATTAAAAAAAGGCGCTCTGTTGAAGGAGCGCCTTTTTTGTTTTAGTTGTGATCAGCTACATGGCCAGCATCCCTTAGGTTTTATTCTGGTATCATGAGTATCTATGGTTAGTGGTGATAAAACATGGTGTTGGGCTGCATTGTTCTGAATTTGTGTTAATCCTGCAGTTGCTGCTTCCTGTAATCGGTCAGCTAGATGGTGACCGTTGTCTTGTGCTCCCTCGGGAAAAACACTTGGCCAGGTTGGAAACATGTTTTTTAGTGCAATATCAACTTTTATTAAATTGTTGTCTATTTCTTGTATATCTGTTGCGGCTAATTGTGCGCATTGAAATAGAGATGTTTCAGATTTTGTGTGTTCTTGAAACCTAACATCTGTGTCATTTGCAGAGTTATCAAGATAATTTGTGATATTTTTGCGGAACCTTTCATTATCTGCTCCCAAATCGGATCGTAATGCAGTAAACAAGGCTGTTATTTGGTTTGAATTCTTTTCTTGGATTTTTGTTAAGCATGCAGCATGTTTATCTTCTTCATTCCGCACTGCGAGTTTTGTTTTTGCGTCACAGCCGCCATGTATCATGTTGCTGAATCTATCAACAAGGCCTTTAATTAAAACTAAGGTTCCTGCTGCGCCCACAGCGCCCGCTATGGCGCCCATGGCGCTTATGCCCATTTTTCCTACTCCTACAGCGGCGTCAGCTTCCAATCCTGTAAAAAAGCGCGTGTGGCGGTCTTGTCCAGTATTGTTTCTGCTAAGTAAAAATGCGGTCATTGTTCCACCGAGCACAACTCCATTCAACCACCATGCTGTTGCTTTAAGGTCGGCCATTGTTATAACAAAGGCTATGTTGCGATGGCTTTCTGGATATAAAGTTGTATCAGTTTGGCATGAGTGGAAAGTTGTTCCAACTTCTCTGTTGGATTGATTTGAATCATCATTTCTTACTGCTTGATCTATATAGTTGCTATCCCCACTTTCTTGGGATGTTGGAAAAGTAAAAGTAGTCAAATTAGAGGGTAAAGATGGTTGGGGTAAGGATTGTTCGTCAACAAACCTTGTTGCGCGGCGGGCTTTAGTAATGCTTTGGTGTTGTTGATGGGCTTGAATAATGTTTTGTTGTAATGAGCTTTTGCCCAATTGGTCGTCGTTTGTAGGGCTTACGGGTTTACTTGGTATACGCCTTAATGGTGGATTGTCTTCTGGGGTTGTAACTGCTGGGTTAGAAGATGTGGAGCGCATTTGTTCTGGAGAAAAAATATCAAGAGATTCAGATCTTCTTTGACGAGGAATTCTTGCCATATGATCATCAAATGCTGCACTTATGGACATACTGAGGCGCTGTTGACGATTTTTTGGTGTAGGTGTTTTTGGCGTAGGAGTTTTAAGGGTTGTTGGCTCAGATTCCTCGGTGCCAATATCAAGACGATCAAGATCGGCTCTTGAAGTTGTATTGGTTCTAGCTGTATGCGTTGCAGCTGGTACAATAACTGATTCGCCTGATGATGGCGTTCCTTTTGGTGATGGCCTTGTGCTTGGAACTTTTGGTGGAGTTGGTGGAAAAGGGGCTGCAGAATATGCAGCTTGTTCAATTCCAAGACAAAAAAGCATACAATAGACGATATGGTACTTCATGACACCTCCATTAAACTATAAAGAACCTCTAGAGGTATACTAGAAGAAATACCGTTATAAAAACAATAATTGCCACAAAAATAACGCTGTGTCATTGAACTTGTGGGTCTTGAGGTGATTTTTGTATAAAAAAAGGTATACTTAATGGATGGTGATAACTCTTAAAAAGCTTTTTCAAAAGCATTTATTTACAATTTATGGTTAAAATATCTGGATCGGATCTGTACAAACATGATCTCTTAGATCATGCCAAACAACCACGCAATTATGGACTAGCTCCTGATGCGGATTTTTGCTCTAAGCAGTTTAATCCTTCATGTGGTGACTCGGTGACCGTGTGCGGTTTTATGGAGCATGGCATTGTTCAAAGGGTAAGCTTTGAGGGCGCAGGATGCGTTTTAAGCCTTGCTATGGCATCAAGGCTGACAGAGCACGCCGTTGGTATGTCTGTTGAGCAAGTTTTGCTTTTGGATGATGTTACCGTCGAGCTTTTATTGGGGTTGGAATTGGGAATTAATCGTTTGCAGTGTGGTCTTTTATCGATCAGAGCCTTGCAGCAAGGGCTGCATGATTTTAATTCAAACAATGTAAAAAATGCATAAAAGATAGACATGGTTTTCATTAAATATATTTGAAATAAAAGCATTCTTATGCTATTTTTTTAGAGTAATTATTTTTTATTTTTAAGCATTTTGTAGTTTTTAGAGAGATAAAAACTATATCGTAACCAATATGGCAAAAGAACGTATAAAGCCGTCCCAGTTTGCTCAAGCGTGGATTGTAGGTCTTGATAGTGAGGCGCAATTATCGACTGAGCAAAAACAATCTATGCAAGAATTGTATGATAGTGAAGTTGCAAAATACTCAGGTGGTCAATTAGTGACAGGACGAGTCCTGAACGTTGATTCTGACGGTGTTTTGGTCGACATTAAATACAAATCAAATGGTATTGTTCCATTATTTGAATTCTCAGAACAAGAAATCAAGGACCTTAAAGTTGGTCAAGATATCGAAGTTATTATCGATGAACTTGAAAACGTTCAAGGTGACGTTGTTCTATCTTATGAAAACGCAAAAACTGTGCGTGCATGGGATCGCATTACCAAGCTATTTGAAGATAACAAACCTGTTGAAGGTATCGTTACTCATAAAGTTAAGGGTGGACTCAGCGTTGATATTGGTGTTCCTGCGTTCCTTCCTGGATCACAGGTTGATCTATATCGTGTAACTGATTTTGATGCTTTTGTAGGTAAAAAAATCGTTGCTGAGATTGTTAAGTTAAATAAAAAACGTGGCAACGTTATTATCTCATGCAGAAAATATCTTTCAGAATGTCGTGATAAATCTCGTAAACAGATTCTTGATACTATCGACGCTGGTCAGGTTATCATGGGTACTGTGAAAAACATCACCAATTACGGTGTATTTATCGACGTTGGTGGAGTTGATGGCTTGTTGCATATCACTGATATGACATGGGGCAGAATCTCTCATCCAAGTGAACTTGTTAAAATTGGCGAAAATGTAACGGTTAAAGTTCTTTCAATCGACAAAGATAACAACAAGATTTCTCTTGGTATGAAACAACTTGGCGACAACCCATGGCAAGATATTGATAAGCAGATCCGTGTTGGTTCTATTATCAAAGGCCACATTGCAAGCATTGCTGATTACGGCTTGTTTGTAGAGATCAAAAAAGGTGTTGAAGGCCTTGTTCATATCTCTGAAATTTCATGGACTGATCGTATCAACAACTTGAAAGATCGTTTCAAAGTTGGCGAATTGATCGAAGTGCTTGTGGTTTCACTTGATATTGAAAACCGTCGCATGTCACTGAGCATCAAACAATTGACAAAAGATCCATGGTCAACGGTACTTGAAAATCACAAAAAAGATGATCGCATTAAAGGTAAAATTACCAACATTGCTGATTTCGGTATTTTCGTTCAAATTATCCCAGGTGTGGATGGTTTAGTACACGTGTCTGATCTTTCTTGGACTGAGCACATTGCTCACCCAAGCGACTTGTACAAAGTTGGTCAAGAAGTTGAAGCTGTGATTCTTTCAATTGACGAAGAGCACAAAAAAGTAGCTCTTGGAATTAAACAATTGTCTATGGATCCATGGAAATCTATTGAAAAAGATATGCCGATTGGTTCACGCGTAACAGGCGTTGTAACTAAAATTGGAAACTATGGCGCATTTGTTAAACTTTCAAACAAAGTTGAAGGATTGGTCTACAACTCTGAATTGGATCAACAAAAAGAAAATCCAGTTGAAGTTGGCCAAACTCGAGAATTGCGCGTTGTAAACATTAATGCTTCAGAGCGCAAAATCGGTTTAAGCTTGAAACTTGAAGAAAGCAAAGAAACAGAGCAAGCTGCTCCGGTTGAAAAACCGAAGAAAAAACAGCAAAAGCCCGTAGAAACTGAAAATGTTGAGCGTGCTTCTGTCTCTTCTTCTTCTGCGCAATCAAATGCTCCAAAGATGAAATCAGCTCTTCAAATTGAACTTGAAAAACACGTAGCGCGCCAACAAGGTGACTATGTTGAAGACGAGTCTCAAGAGAAGAAAAAGAAATCTAAAAAACAAGCTTAATATAAGCTCGTTTTAGGAAATCACCGAGGACTGAGTTACTGTTAAAAGTAGTTCAGTCCTCAAGTTTTAAGTATGATTATTACATTGCAGTACAAAGGAAGAATTATGGAACAAACATTTGCGATTATCAAACCAGGTGCAGTAGCAGAAAAAGTTACGGGCAAAATCATTTCTATGATTGAAGATGCGGGTTTTGAAATTGTTAACATGGACAAAGTCAAAATTTCACATGCTCAAGCAGAAAATTTGTATGCAGAGCACAAAGAGCGCCCATTCTTTGGTGAAATGGTACAAAGCATGACATCTGCTCCTGTTATCATCATGAAGCTTCAAAAAGATAACGCGATCTTAGCTTGGCGTGATTTGATGGGTGCAACCAACCCAGCAAACGCAGCAGTAGGTACGGTACGTGCATTGTACGGCCGCAGCATTGGCAACAATGCGACCCATGGCTCTGATTCAGCTGCAAGCGCTGCTCGAGAACTTAAAATATTCTTTGGTGGTTGCTGTTAATTTAATTTGATCTATGTGCACCAAAAGGCGCTCTCTGGGCGCCTTTTTGCATTAAAGCGTTCGGGCGTTGCAACAACTTATATTTCATGGTGTTGAAGATTTTATTCAGTGCGATTTTAGATAATCTAAGGTGCTGCTTGCAACCCATGCGCTAAAAAAATGATCTTAATCAATCTTTGGGTGTCGCTATAAAAAAACATTTTTTATGCTCGAATTTCTAGAGTGACAAAGTTTTTAAAAATTTGGTAAGGTTGATTCATTATGGAAAGGGGTATTGCGTATGAACTATCGCTTAGTCTTATTTTTCTGCATGAGTTCTTGCGGTTTATTTTCTTCCTTTGATCAAAACCATGACCAGCTGCACCCCTTGGAAGAAGTTTTGCAGGCGCAGCGGACTCATTATGAGCAATGTCGCGCAGGGATACAAACAAACAAAGGTTTATCGCAATTTCAAAAATGGAAGCAGTTGCGTGCTTTGCAAAGAGCTTATCTATCATTTGCAGATACTTTGCGAAAAGATCATGCGCGCATTGCAGCATATAAAAGCAAAAAAGAGGCTATTGGTCGAGATTAGCTCGATTAATTCGAATCGTTGCATAAAATAAACATCCACCATTTGTGTTTCTGCTAAGGTCATTTAGACTGATTGAGGGTTCATGGTTTTAGACATAATTTTTAGGGGTATCAGATGCACATAAAAGCTATCTTGTTCGTTATTGTAGGGTTTAGTAACTTTGTGTACAGCGATGCTGTGCAAAGTGATACATCCACGGTGTTTATTACGGTTGCAGATAATTTGAAGGAAGCTGTATTTGACGCTCGTGTCAAAGGTGCAGAGTGTGCTATGCAGTCAAGCGTTATGATTTATTTTAATGGAGCTTCGTCAAGCAATGATGTGTTGATAAATTATACTACCTTTGATGTGCAGAGTTGCTGCAGCGAGCAAGAAAGGTTTTGTCAAAGTTTGCATGATAGTTTAATGCATGTGTATAAAAAATTGGGCAACAATCGGTCAAATATTTGTTTTGATATACAAAATGATACGCAAGTGATGCAGAGCTATCCGTTAATTCCATTGGGGGTATTTTATGAATTTATACACAAATATCCGCAAGCTTTTGACAATATATTTTTAGTATTTCCTCATGATAAATCACTGAGTTTACAACCAATTATGTCTTTGCTGTATAATACTGGTGCGTGTATACGAATTCATCGTTTTTGTGAAGGGTTGTTGGCGCCATATGTACAAGTCGAGTTAGATAAATTTACTTACTAAGCAAGTCTTGGTTTTTTGTAATCTTGGTGGTCATTGTCAACTGTGTATACATAGTAATCAACTGATTGGATCAACTTAAAAAAGGGTTGAGTTTGAGCAAGCAAGCAAAAGTGATAGCAAAAGTTTTTATGTTTTTTGGGCTGACTATGGGTACACATGTTTTTGTGTATACAAAGTCAGCCTGTATTATTATTCACGGTACTTGGGCCAAAGATTGTGCTTGGTATTTGCCGGAAGGTAATTTTTATGAACCGGTAAAATCGACAATTCAGGAATTGCGACTTGTTGATGAAATGGTGTCATTTCGTTGGTCGGGACTTTTGGGTGATCTTGCTCATCAAGAGGCAGCTGAAAACTTAGCAAAAACAATTTTAAACTATGAGTCGGTTATTTTGATTGCTCACAGTCATGGAGCGACAGTTGGAATAATTGCATCGATGATGCTGGGTTCAAAAAATTCAGAAAGAAAATTTTCGGGCAAAATCAAAAAATTTTACGCGCTTGGGGTTCCTGTTGATTCAACAAGAATTGTCTACCCCGACATGTCAGTGATCGATAAATTTTATAACTTCTTTTCGTTTGGCGATCTGGTTCAGAGGGTTCATGGTTTGTATGATCGTTGTTTTGCAACACATGCACGCATCACCAACATTGCAGTGTTACTTCATGGTCTACATCCTTCACACTCTGATTTGCATGACCGTGAGGTGGGACAACATCTTTTAAAAATTCCTGATTATTTTCAACAACGGGTGGTTGGAAATTTTGCAAAATATTGCGATGGTCAACCTGCAGAAATTTCTTTTTGTGCAGGAAAACTTCCAGTTTACGGCCTACAAAGCAACCAGGAAAAGTTACTTGAACTTGATCAATTATCGTTTGAGTTGGCGCAAAAGGCATTCTTTCGTGGGCAAAAATAAAAGGAATGTATACAAAGTAACGTGTGTATGCAGCGGTTTTCGTGTTGCAATAAAAAACTCGGTTTAATCAAAAAACAAAATAATCTTGATTTACGCAGTTGCGCGTGTTAATCATGAATACATTATCATTTCAAAAAAAAGGAACTTATGAAAATTATTGCGCTTATGAATCAAAAGGGTGGTGTTGGAAAAACAACAACCACGGTCAACATGGCTGCAGGTTTAGTGCGTGCAGGCAAACAAGTTTTGTTAATTGATGCTGATCTGCAAGGAAATGCAACGACCGCGCTTGGCATGCAACCAAAGCAGCTTGCTGATGTGGTCTGTGATTTGTTTGCTTTACTGACCAATGCGTGCAAGTTGCAAGAAGCAATGCTTGTGAGGCCTGTGGCAAGTAAATATAAAAATTCGCAACTTCATCTGATTCCTGCAACGATTGCTCTTTCTGGGTTTGATCAAGTCGTGCGTGCGCTTCCCAGTAAACAGTTGCTTTTGAAGCAGCTCCTTCAAGATATTGATGCAACCTATGACTATGTACTGATTGATTGTCCTCCAAGCCTTGGTTTAATGACGATCAACGCACTTGTTGCGGCCGATGAACTCATTATCCCTGTGCAACCAGAATTTTTTGCATTGCAGGGTATTTCTCAGCTGCTTGATACGGTTACACTGCTTCAAAAAAGCATTAACCCACAGCTCAAAATTGGTGCTGTTGTGTGTACTCGATTTAATCGCCGCAAGATTCACAGCGAAGTGTTATCTTGTTTGCAAGATCGTTTTGTGGACAGCTTGCTTGCAACCAAAATTCATGAAAACATCGCAATTGCAGAGGCTCCAAGTTTTGGACAAACGATTTTTGAATACAGCCAAAATTGTTCAGGAAGTTATGATTATGATTTACTGGTTAAAGAATTTTTAAACAAAGAAATTCGCCGCGATCAGATGACAATTCCTGTGGTAAAAGCAACAGTAAAACAAACACAAAAATAGGTTAAAATTATGAAAAAAAGACTTGGTACCATTCCCAAAGGTCTTGAGTGGATCGCTCAAGAGTCAGAAGTAAAAGTAGCGATGCCTGCACTTAAAATGAACAACTTAGAAGTGCCTGCTGCGCGTCGCGGACTTCAGCAAGATTTAATAAGAGCAACCTTTATTTTACGTGAAGAGCATTTGGAAAAAATTAAAGCCTATGCATATTGGGAACGTTTGCAAATAAAAGATGTTTTAGAAGAAATGTGTGAGCAGTTTTTTGAAAACAAAAAGGTGCGATCAATTCCTGATCGAAGTAAATAAGGAGTTTTTGTATGAATTATGTGAACGTTAAATTTTTTATTTTGTTGAGCGCTACGACATCTCTTTGGGCTGCTCATCTACCGAATTATATTACTGTTGAAGTGAGGCTTGCAAATAGGGATGTAATCGCGCAAGTTATTGAGAGGCATTGTGCAGATAAAAAAGATCCTCGGATCGATGTTTTATCTGCAAAGCTTGAAAATAAAACAATAAATTTATTTATTCTAACCGCAATTGTGGGTCAGGCTGGAAAATTTAATATCCGTGATCATGAATTGGCGCAAGAAATTATAGATGCTGTTAATATTCCTCCTGCTCCAACTCAAAGCGCGATCTGTCCGGGCCGTTGTTCGCCCAAAAATCATAGAAAAAATCAAATGACTAATGTAGAGAAAGGAATTTATAGTATTCAAGAGCAAGATTTAGACTTATCTGAGCTTAGAATGGGGGAAAGGGTACCGGCGCGGACAATAGGTACACCTAATGACATTGTACAACAGACTCGATGTAAAAGCAGTACAACATGTCCTGACTGTTGTTGCATGATGTGAGAAACCCTGATCGCAGAAAATCAAACAAAAAATCTCGTATGAAAAGTGCGAGATTTTTTTATTGCTTAAAACTGCCAATTTATAGTACTTTTTTGAGGATTGGTTTCTAAGTGACGCTCAAATTTGTTGTAAAGCATTGCTAAAATTTTTTGCATGCAACTTTTAGATGTTAGTGGCAAGGTTCAGTTCGTGACGAGTTGTCACGAACTGATTATTTTTTACCGTGAATATATAGTTGCTAGGAAGTTGTGACGTTTTGTCACGGGTTGCTGTGAATGCGTAAGGCGTCAGAAGCTGTTAATTTCAGTTGTATACAATTTGTAGATAACTTACATTCAACTGTCTACAAATTGTATATAGTTCATATCCAGAGCTGCTTTTTTCACGATTTTTCATGATAATCATGATTGCCTATCCCTACTCTTCTGTTGCAGAGTTGTCCTGTGTTTCTGTTGCAATTTCATCGGATTCTTTTTGTAGTTCAGGTTCAAGTATCGGTGCCGGTTGCGCAGAGTTTTCAGTTGTAGATTGTAGGAGTGCAGCTTCTGCATCAGTTGTTTGTTGTTTGTGGTTGATTGAAATTTTATCCAAAATACCGTTTACAAATTTGTAGGCATCGCGCTCAGAAAAACATTTTGCAAGTTCAATTGCTTCATTGATGATAATGTTGTGCGGAGTCTTGGTGTACAAAATTTCCCAGATAGCATAGCGCAGAACCAAAAGCGTGCATTTACCAATGCGTTCAAATCGCCAATTTTCCAAGAATGGTACAAGGGTTTGATCTAGTTCGTGTCGTTTTTCGGCTATCGCAGCTACTTGGCGCGTCAGATCACCATCGAGTGGAATATCAGTTTCATATTCGCTGTTTAATTTTTCTGCAACTTCACGAGGTGAAATATCGTAATCGAATGCATCAACAGCGTACAAAATATGAAACAAAAGCGAGCGAAACTTACGTCGTGATTGAATTACTTCATCCAGTGTTTGGCAAGCATTTTCGGGCTGAGGAATAGGAGCATCGATTAAATGTTGATTATCGTTTTTCATTATTTATCGGTTCTCTCAATATATTCACCTGTGCGTGTGTCAATTTTGAGAATGTCGCCTTCATTGACAAACAAAGGAACGTTGAGTACCAGGCCAGTTTCAAGGGTTGCTGGTTTAGTTACACCACCCTGTGCAGAGTTACCGCGCACTCCAGGAGGAGTTTCTTTGACCATTAAATTCATAAACATCGGAGGAGTTACAGCAATTGGACGGTCATTAAAATAAACAACGCTGTATATTTCTTGTTCTTTAAGATAATCAACAGCTTCATCAAGTTGATTTTTGTTGAAAGCAAGTTGTTCAAAATTGTCAGTGTCCATGAAATTGTAAAGTCCATCTTGTTCATAGAGATATTGCATATCTTTATTTTCTAAATCAGGGCTTTCAAATTTTTCACCAGATCTAAATGTTTCTTCGTGTACCAATCCTGTGAGCATGTTTTTCATTTTGGTTCTGATGTATGCGCCACCTTTTCCAGGTTTTACGGATACATAATCTAAAACCATATACGGTTCGTTATTAAAAAGGATTTTTCTGCCTTTTTTGAAATCGGTAGTTGATATCACGAGGATTGACTCCTTAGTAGAACATTTATATTTCGACACTTAGCAAAAAGTATACAAAAATAAGTGTAAAAAGTAAATTGAGATGCTGGTTTATAAGTCATAGTGCTTATTTTCTTGGTGCTAACTGCTTAACTGTGGTACATCTGTAACCATAAAACAGACGATACCTCATGCATGATGATTAAGGCAACAGGGGTAAATTTCTTTGAGCGATATGGATAATTCATGAAAAACGATATTTTATTTGATTTTTTAAGTATGGAACAACGCCGCCAGGCAACGGGAATTAACCTTATTGCTTCAGAGAATTATGTCTCTGATGATGTGCAAAAAATGGTTGGTTCAGTATTGATGAACAAATATATTGAGGGCAATGTTGGTGCCCGGTACTACAGTGGTTGTGAGTTTATCGACAAAATTGAAGCAGAAACTATTGAACGTTTTAAAAAACTGTTTGGCGCTCAGCATGTTAATGTGCAACCGCATTCAGGATCAAGCGCAAATTTTGCAGTTTACTTTGCATTATTGCAGCCAGGCGACACGATCTTGAGTATGAAACTTTCTGATGGTGGGCATTTAACCCATGGTCACAGGGTGAATATGTCAGGGTCGCTTTACAACATCGTGTTTTATGGCGTTGATCCAGTTTTAGAGCTGATCGACTTTGAGCAGGTACGTCAGCTTGCCCGCCAGCATCGACCCAAGTTGATTATTGCAGGAACTTCTTCTTATTCCCGTGCCATTGATTTTAAAAAATTTGCTGAGATTGCGCGCGAAGTGGGGGCATATTTTTTGGCAGATATTGCACACATTGCAGGACTTGTTGCAGCAGGACTTCATGAGTCGCCCGTAGGAGTTGCCGATGTTGTGACGATGACGACACACAAAACATTTCGAGGGCCACGCGGTGGTGTGATTTTATGTCAGTCAGAGCTTGCAACTAAGATTGATCGTGCGGTCATGCCAGGAACACAGGGTGGCGCTTTTGCCCATGAAATTGCCGCTAAGGGGCTGGCATGCGCTGACGGGTTGCAACCAGAATTTAAAAGCTACCAACAGCAAGTGCTTGCTGCTGCTGGGTGTATGGCGCAGGCATTTATAAAGCTGGGTTACAAGGTAATTTCGGGTGGTACTGATACGCATTTGTTTTTGATTGATGTGCGTCCACTTGGTTTAACTGGTAAAGATGCTGAAAAAATACTTGAAATCGTTGGCATTTTTGTGAATCGCAATGCCATTCCATTTGATACATTGTCACCACTTCAGGCTGGTGGAATTCGTATCGGAACAGCTGCGATTGTAACACGGGGTGCAACACTGCAAGATTGTGATGAAATTGTTCAAATTATAGATCAAGTTTTATCTGATCATGCTGCAGGAAAAAATGTAGGTGCGCATGGCGCGCGCGTTGTTCAGTTAACGAGTCGTTGGAATTAAAAAAAGAAAGGGTGGGTTGTGAAAAAATTGCAAAATCGCTTAGTTGGGTTGTTGGTTTTGAGCGCGTTATTCATGACGGTTCAGGGCTACGTTCAGGTAGATTCAATTGATCATGTGTATCAATCAGCGCGTCAAAAAAAGAAGCTGTTTGCTAAGGTTGGTTGCAGTTACATGAATAAAATGGTCATTGATTGTTCTGACTGTGTGGTCAATGCCTATGACACTGATTATTTTAAAGCTGATCCAAACTATATTCATCAATTATCACAAAAATATTATGCCGATGTTGTTGCTGCAAAGCTTGCGCCGATGTACTTAAAATTTATTTCGTCCAAAGTTGGTTATGGAATATTTGCTACCAGGCCGATTCAAAAAGATGAATTTATCGGGGTTTATGCTGGTGAACTTCGCTATGTGCGCTGGGGTGAAAAGAATTTTACCGAAGATGTTGATTATGCATGGTACTATATCGTTGATGGTCCAAGCGGAAAAAAAATGATTGTTGATGGTAAATATCGTGGTAATGAACTGCGTTTTATTAATCATGCAAAAAACCCTAACACGCAACGCATCGATATTATTGTTGATGGGGTATTTTATATTTGCTATGTTGCAACGCGCTATATTCCTCAGGATACTCAATTAACCGTAAACTATGGTGATAGTTATTGGACATCTCGGCAAGTTGACCCTGAAAAAGTTGCATAGCGGTCTTTTTAAAAATTTACAAAAGAATTGCGGAGAATATTTTATGAAATTAATGATGAAACAAATTTTTTTTGCATTGTTTTTTGTTGCGTTAGGCACTGTTTTTGCAAGCAAGAATTCTAATGAGAGTTCTGAGCCACCAAGAGGAGGGTAT